>Ga0187893_10000240_pt1 | contig 139043 bp, 78 predicted proteins | sample MA1701074metaG_FD_139574 | JGI IMG/M metagenome (GOLD analysis project Ga0187893, IMG submission 139574) | White microbial mat communities from a basaltic lava cave in the Kipuka Kanohina Cave System on the Island of Hawaii, USA - MA170107-4 metaG ...
CACCGCTGCTTGTCCAGCACCAACATCATTGAAAGTCCGCATTCTGGCGTGCGCCTGCGGACGCGCCGTGTCTGCCGCTGGCGCGATAGCGGCATGGTCAAGCGCTGGATGGCCTCGGCCTTCGTGGCCACCGAGAAGAATTTTCGCAAGATCATGGGGTACCGCGATCTGTGGGCCCTGGATGCGATCCTCAATGGATCGAAGTCTGCTGCTCGACGGGAAGCAGTCGCATAGTAACATGCTATGGACCGCTGCTCAGCTTTCAACGAGTCTCGGGGCACCCTCCTCCGACCGTGCTGTAATCGTTGAGGTTGATCGTTGCCCTGCTTCAGTCAATGGACAATCTCCTGCTCATATTGCTCACCGCCCTCTCGACACTGTTCAAGACCTCGACCACACTCCGGCTGGAGAATGTAGCCTTGCGGCAGCAACTCGGAGTCCTGCGTCGTTCCTCGCCCAAGCGCCTCAAACTCACCGCATCCGATCGACTGTACCTATCGTAAATTCCGTCCACATAGAAAGGATTGAGCTTAACCGCGTGCCCTGATTAGACTCGGCATTCATTCGAAGCATCGCGATTTCCATGCGATCGCGCTAGGGCTCTGGCCAGTTGGGAGGGGTCCACGCCACGCGTACGTAGTCAATTTTGTAAGCTACTGGAAGCCTCCGGAAACAAAGCGATCCTATGCCGACAGCGATTAGGTGGTCTGCTGAACTAATATTCTGGTCAGGCAGCCTGAGGAAACCGAAAGGTACTCTCGGACGAGATGTTCACGATCAACCGATCAGCGATTGTGGTGATGCCGGCACAGCCATTCCTGGACTGGCTGCAAAAGGTAGATCCGGCCAGTATTGAGTTGATCCCGAAAGATCTAAGACGAGAGCCGGCGACTTATTTGCTTCCCGAGTACTAGAACGATGTAGCGGCTCGTCGATATCTCAAGAATATCTGTGGCAAGACCTTCGAGGAACAATTCGTTCATACGCGAAGCGATGTAACCCGCCCGCCAGTCTTTCCCTGGGACCAGAATACTTGTATTTGAGTTTTTGGACACTACGCGGTGTCCGATTAGGGTTTTTTGTAGGGACAGTTAGCCGCAACTGCGGGGAAAGGTTAAAGGTCCAGTGGCCGCGCCACGGCGCGAGCCCGTTGCATTAACTCGGAATCCGGAAGGCTGCTACCGCGCAGGTTGTAGACCGCGGTGGCGAGCATGTGGGGCCGCCAGGCCGGGTCGACCAGGCGATAGTCTTCGAAAATGGCCGCCGCATACTTGTAGTCGTGAACGTCCCGGCCCTTGGTGAAGATGAGACTCTGCGCTGCTTTCTGAAAACCATCCGGTTCGGGATGCTTCTGCGCGTACCGAAAGGCTTTCCGCGCGGCCGTCGACCGATCAGACGAGACGAGAGCCAGGATCTCTTCAGCGGCCTCCTCGGCCGTTTCGGGGATCTCGGCGCCTTCCACCTCGGTGATGTCCGTGTCGCCGGTTGTCCTCTGCGCCATGACGTTCGCAAACTGGCTCATCCACCCGACGCCTTGCAACAAGAGCAGCAGTCTCGTCTCCGCGCTCTGGGCAACGCGAAAGGCGTAATGGAGAGCGTTCACCGAGGTGACCGTGTGCACACCGAGAATCCCCGGTGACCGCATCATCAGTTCCCCGGCCGCCAGGTGCACGGCATCCCAGACGCTCGATGCCCGGGACTTGGCCTTCACCAGCAGGTCGACCGTTTCCTGGCAGGCCTGGTCGGTCTTCGCTTCCCGAATCGCCGCCAGGATTTGTTTCGCCGCGCCCGCGTCGCCCGCGCCCTCCTCGGCCCAGCCGGCCGGAAGATTCGCGACGGCCTGCCGCGCCCGCCCGGCGTTCGGCAGATAGCACTGGTCCTCGTAGGCGTAGCCGTTGACCCGCTCCTTGACGCCAAAGTCGAGCAGCCCGAGAATCAGCGACCGCAGCGCCGGCTCCGCGTGCTGCCAGCCGATCGTCTCCAACGTACGCCAGGAGTTGGCGACGAAGATCGCCTTGTGGCCGATGTTGCGGTAGTCGCGCGCTCCATGCCGCCACAAGCCCTCGATCACCTCGTGCGCCCCGCGGTTTCGCACCAGAGCCGCGATGGCCCGGTCGGCGCGCTCCTCGTCCCAGGCCTCCATCGCCTTGTGCAACTCGTCCCACGCTTGCGAGGGGGAAGGCAGCTTTCCCTGTACGGGCCGCAAACGAAAATCCCCCTCATTCTCGTCGCGCTGCTGCGAGACTTTGAAGTTGTCCAAGGCCCAGAGCAGGGGCAGCAGACGCTCTTCGGGCGGCGCATCCAAGCTCAGCTGATGCGCCGAGTGGATGACGAAGACACAGTGAAACTTGAAACCGGGGGGCTGCGGGTTGACGTTGCGGATGCCGGCCAGGAAGAGCGCGCCGAGAAACTGCCGGTAGGAGCACCCCCGGCGCAACTGCTCGCCCATCATCTCGAAGCATTTCTCGCGCGGCGTTTCCTCGATCAGCCGCACCAGGGGCTCGATCTCGGGGCTGAGTCGCACGATGTCGGGCGTCACCTGCGCGTCGGCCGCCCACAGCGGATTCAAGTCAAGGAACGCGTGCGTGCTCCCCAGGGTGCCGAGCGCTCCCCAGCGAGTGAGGCTCTTGAGGAAATCACGTCTTAGCTCAGGCATGCCGCACCTCCTTTGGCTCGCGCCGCGGGCAGCTACGATTCCGGCCCGAGCCGGTGGGAATCCAGACAGCCGCCCTGATTGTAACCGTAATTGAGGTGGATGGATAGGCCTCGGGCGGCGGACCTGCCGGGGCCGGGTGCCAGTCATCGTTGGCGGCTAAACGGAAGAAACCCTTGCGCGTGAAAACAGTGAACCATCGGGCCGGAAATCGGCTAGCATAGGTGGGGTACAAGGGGGCGTCCCATGCGCCGTTTTGCGTGGACGGTCGCCATTCTGGCGGCGGTAACGCCTGCCGGAAGCGCCGCGCAAATACAGCTCTCGGGCAAGGTGATCGACGAAACGAAAGTGGCCGTCGCCCGGGCCGTGGTGTCGCTACGCTCCGCCACGCTGGAGCCGGCCGGCAGCCCCTCTTGGCAAGCCACCAGCGATGCCACCGGTGCGTTTCGGGTGGAAGTGCCCGCGGCGGGCCGCTATTGGCTGCGCGCCGAGCGCGAGGGATTCTTCCTGCTGGACAATTATCCCGTCGATGTCGACACCGGCCTGAACGACATCACGGTGGAGTTGCAGCACCAGCGGGAGCTGCATGAGTCGATCGACGTCTCCTATTCTCCGGCCTCGATCGACCTGGAGCAGGTCGCGGTGGAGGAGAGCGTCGGAGCCGGCGACGTTATCGCCGTTCCCTATCCCTCAACGCACAGCTTCGAGAACGCCATGCGGATCATGCCCGGCGGCGTGACGCAAGACGCTCGCGGCGAGATCCACTTCAACGGCGCAGCCGCCGACCAAACCTACTGGACACTTGACGGATTCAACATCACGGACCCGCTCACCGGGCGCTTCCGGACCGACCTCAGCGTCGAAGCCACGCGGTCTCTCACTTTGTCGAGCGCGCGGTATTCGGCGGAGTATGGCAAGGGCGCCGCGGGAACGCTTGCCATACAAACCGGGATGGGGGACGACCGTTTTCGCTACAGCGCCACAAACTTTGTTCCGGGCCTCGAAAGCCGCAAGGGCTTGATCATCGGCGACTGGCGACCTCGAGTGAACGTCTCCGGACCCGTGGCGAAAGGCCGCGCCTGGTTCTTTAACTCGCTCAATGCCGAATACAGCCAGCACGTTGTCAATGAGCTTCCCAAAGGGCAGGATCGCAGGGTCAGCTACGGCGTCAGCAATCTGCTGCGGGGACAGTTCAACGTGACCCCCTCGAACGTTCTGCACTCGGGCATTCTGCTGAACACCTTCCAGTCCCCGCGCACCGGCTTGAGCACGCTGGACCCTCTGCCGACGACGCTCGACATGCGTTCCCGGCAGGCATTTTTTCATATCAAGGACCAGCAGTATTTCGCCAACGGGGGAGTGCTCGAATTCGGCTACGCGCGCAATGCCACCTTCGGGCGGGAGATACCACAGGGCTCGGACCTTTATATCCTGACGCCCATCGGGCGCCGGGGAACCTATTTCGCGGACGCGCGGCGGTGGTCCACGCGCCACCAGTGGCTCGGCAACGTTCTGGCTCCTTCCTTTTCGTTCGGCGGAACGCACACCATTAAGAGCGGCGTGGATCTCAATACGCTCGGATACCGCCAGGCAATCGACCGCACGGGTTACGAGCGCTGGGCGTTGGATGGCACGCCCCGCCGCCGCGTGCTCTTCGCCGGCAACGGCAGATTCAGGCGCAATAGCACCGAGGCCGCCTGGTACTTGCAGGACGTCTGGAAGCTGCAGCCGCGCCTTGTCGTCGGACTCGGGCTGCGCCAGGATTGGGACCGCATTGTCCGCGACTGGACCGTTTCCCCCCGGCTCTCGGTCAATTGGTCGCCTCCGCGCTGGGATGACACCAAGCTCTCGTTTGGTTATGCCGTCGTCCACGACGCCACGCACCTGCGGGCGTTTACGCGCCACCTCGACCAATACACGCTCACGACCGTGTTTGATCCGTTGGGCGGCGCGGCCTTCGGACCGGCGGTCACCGTCTTTGAGACGGAGCCTCGCGGCCTGCGGGCCCCTCGCTACGTGAACTGGAGCGCCGGGATCGAGCAGCGCCTGCCTGGGGGCTTTTTCGCGCGCGCGAACTATCTTCGCAGGCGGGGCCGCGACGGGTTTGTGTTCGCGAACGGCGTTAACTCCGGCATCACGCGGGAAGGAAGGACGCCGGCCGATTTCGGAGGCGCGGGTTTTGCGGCGGTGTATCGCATGATGAACTATCGCCGCGACGTTTACGATGCCGTCGAGATCACTGTGCGCAAGAATTTCCGCAAGCAGTACACCTGGCTCGGAAGCTACACGCGCTCTCGGGCGCGCTCGAACGCCGTTCTGGACATCGATATCGAAACCCTGACGACCTTCACGGATAACTTCGGACCGGTGCCGTGGGATGCGCCGCACCGATTGTTGAGTTGGAGTTACTTCCCCCTTTCGGAGAAGTGGGCGTTCGCCTATATGTTGGAGTGGCGCTCAGGCTTTCCCTTTTCCGTCGAGGACGAGGAGGGCCGCATCATCGGCGCGATGAACTCGCGGCGGTTCCCGGACTTCCTCGAATTGAACACCCATCTGGAGAGGCGGTTTAATCTTGGGGGGCATCGTTGGGCCGTGCGAGGGGGCGTGAACAATTTGACCGACCGCCTCAACCCGACGCTGGTTAACAACAACATCAGCGCGCCCAATTTTCTGCAATACACCGGAGGGACGTCGCGAGCCTTCGTGACGCGGATTCGCTGGCTGGGGAAGAAAGAATGAAAGAATAAGCGATAGGCGCGGCCGCCGCAATATATCACGCGGGCCGCGATTGAGATCACTGATGCAGCCGCTGAAATATCTCGCCGCCGCGTTGCCCGTGTTGCTGGCCGCCGCTGCGATGCATTTCGGCATCCGGGATAACCCCAGCGCCGCGGTTGCGGCAGGCCAGGCCTACCAGCGATCCTCTCCCTTCCCATCGCCAGGAAGTCCGCGCCATCCCGAATGGGAGAAGATCGCCGAGCGTCTTTCCAGAGACCTCCAGGATCGCCATCTGCCTTTCGGGACGGTCCTTGACCCTGTGTTCGCGTCGCCCCGCAGCCGGCGGATCGTCGGCTACAGCCGTGCTGGGGATTCGGCGATCTGGACTGGCCACTACCTGGCAGCCGAAGCCTTTCGGTTCGCCGTCACGGGATCCCCCGAAGCGCTGCGAAACGCCCACACTGCGCTGGAGGGGATCCGGTCTCTTGTCGACGTCACAGGGGAAGACCTGCTCGCCCGGGCGATGATTCCGGTGGATGAGCCTTTCGCCGCCCGGATTTTACGCGAGGAACGACGGCACGGTTTTTCTCGGGGCGTTGCCGGCGACCGCGAGTACCACTGGATCGGCAACACGTCGCGTGACCAATACAGCGGCGTTTTCTTCGGACTCGCCGCGGCCTGGGAATTGATTGATGATCCCGGAGCGCGCCGGACCAGCCGCGACCTTGTCACGCGCCTGCTGGATCGCTTGCTCAGAGAGCGGTGGTGGGTCGTGATGCCCAATGGGCGCATCGCCACGTTATTTCATCACCGCCCGGAACAGCAGCTCGCGCTCTTGCAGATCGGCCGCCGCGTCAATCCAGAGCGTTTTACCGAAGCCTATCGTCAAAAACGGGGCGCGGTGGCCGGGTTCGCAGCGCTTCCGCTTGCGGGCGACACGCTCGACGATCACCGCTGGTATTTCAAGTTCAATCTCGACTCGATCAATCTGTTTCACCTTGTGAGCCTCGAGGAGCCGGGACGCTACCGGCGACTGTATGAGTGGGCCTATGAGATTCTGCGTCGCACGACGGACGACCACCCCAATGCTCACTTCCACCTGATTGACCGCGCTCTCCGAGGCCCCGACGCGGCGCGCGACTCCGAAACGGTCGAACTGCTGGCGGCATGGCTGCGCCGGCCCCGCCGCGACCGTTACATCGATTTGCGAGATGAGTTCGCCGCTTGCGGCGACGACCGGGCCTGCGAACCTCTGCCTGTGGAGCGCTGGGTGCGCACGGATTTTCTCTGGCAGCGCAGCCCCTTTTTGCTTCGGGGCGGCGGGCACGGGACGATCGAAGGCGCCGGGATCGACTTTCTTCTGCCCTACTGGATGGCGCGCTACTACGGAATCTTGTAAAACAGTCACGCCGGAAATCGCGAGTCTTGCCCGCTTCCAAGCTGTCCTTCCGCTCTCCCACCGCTTCACCTCCAAAATGATCCGTGGCGAGCAAACGTGATGTAGGGAACCAAGCTGCTCTCCTGGTCCTGCCCGATTCTGCTACAAGAGCAGGAAACATGGTGGTCCTCAGGGGTTGGTCTGCGTTTGTCGTCGTTCTGCTCCTCGTTTCCCCGCTGGGGGCGTCGGAGCGGGATGCTCTCGCCATCTCCCGCAACATCCGAACACGCCACATGCCGTTCGGCACGATTCTGGATCCCGTTTTCAGCGCGCCTGAGGGCGGGGAGATCGTGGGCTATTCCCGCTGCGGCGATTCGGCGATCTGGACCGGGCACTATCTGGCGGCCGAGGCGTTTCGCTACAACGTGACACGATCGGCCGACGCGCTCGACAACGTGCGGGCCGCCTTGCACGGCCTGCAATCGCTCGTGGACGTCACGGGAACGGATCTTCTCGCGCGTTGTATTGTGCCTGTCAGTTCGCCGCACGCGGCCGCCATCACGCAGGAGGAGGCCCAGCACGGCATCTATCCCTCACTGCTGAAGGGAGTCCCCTACTATTGGGTGGGCAACACATCCCGCGACCAGTATTGCGGCGTCTTCTTTGGCCTCGGCGTGGCCTTCGACATGGTGGATGACCCCGCCGTGCGCTCGCAGGCTTCAGTCCTCGGAACCCGCCTGCTGGATTTCCTTGTCCGCAACGGCTGGAGCGTCCTCATGCCGGATGGCCGCGCCAGCACGAGTTTTCTGGCGCGGGCGGATCAGCAGTTGACGCTTCTCCAGGTTGGGCGGCGCCTCAACCCGGAGCGCTTTGATACGACCTATAGCCTTTACCGGCTCTTCAAGGCGGCTTTGGTGAGTGTTCCGATCGCCGCGGAAGTGCTCGACGATCACCACTCGTACTTCAAATTCAACCTCGACACGATCAATTTCTACAACCTGATTCGCCTGGAAAGCAGCTCGTTCCGGCGGTTCTACGATCAGGCCTACGACTTGCTGCGGCGCACGACCGACGATCACGGGAATCCCCACTTCAACGTGATCGACCGGGCGCTGCGCGGAGCCGAGAGCGTTCGCGATGCGGCCTCGCGTTCCCACCTTCGCGACTGGCTGCTGCGTCCGCTTCGCGATCCCTATGCCGACTTGAGCGGCAGGTTTGCCGCCTGCGCTGAGGCGCGCTCTTGCACGGCCATCCCGATCGTGGACCGTATCCGCACGGATTTTCTCTGGCAGCGCAGCCCGTTTCTGCTTTTCGGCGGAGGCCTCGGCACAATTGAAGGGGCCGGCATCGACTACATCCTGCCCTATTGGATGGGGCGTTTTTATGACGTGATCCCGGCAGGTCCTCAACCGCCTGAAGCGCTTCCAGCATCCTTTGATGCGAATAGCGGTTCCGGCGCGACGTTTCGAGTCGAAGTTTGGGATCAGGACGGATACGAGGACGTGACACTCGGGCTCGTAGTCCTCCACCGGGAGCTTTCGCCGAGCGGCTCTTGCTATTTGTACTACGATCGCGCGAGAGGTTCGGTCTGGCTGGCGAACGACGCTGGTGACGCCTGGCTCGGGCCCGCGACGCCGGGATCCTTGGCCCGGCTGCAAAACAGCCAGTGCGAAATTGACGCCACTGGGTCCTCAACTTTCGGGGTTGGAGAGACGCTGAGGTTGAAGATCGCCGTCAGATTCCTCGGAGACACCGGCCGCCGGAATCTTTACCTCTATGCCCAGGACGCCGCCGGTCTGGCGACAGGTTGGCAGCAGCTAGGAGTGTGGACACCGTAGTGTTTCGCCCTCCCGTTGCTGCCGCGTATACAGAGAAAGCAAACATCCATGCGGGCGATGTCACGCATTGCGGGCCGAAGACAAAGGCGGGCGTGAAAAAATTTTTCTTCCATACGGTCTTGATTCTGGCAGCTGCGTCTGTGCTACCCGAGGCATTACGGGCGCAGGTCTGCCGCCTGTCCGTGGCCGGTCTGAACAAGTCCCGCCGCGTGATGGGGCCGGTGAGCGCCGAATGTCCGGCTCCGTTCCATAGCGCCCCGTTCGGAAACTGGGGAGTGACCTCAAACTTCGGACAGAAGCTTGACGGCCATCAGTTCGACGGCTGGTGCCGGAATATGCAGGCGTGCGACAACCTGGGATCGTGCCGGTCGTGTAGCGGGCGCTGGTATGAGTGGAACAGTTGCACCGACCATTGGCTGTTTCGCGGGCCGAATTGCTCGCTCTACAACGCCAGAGGCTGCACGGAACAGGTCTCAACCACCGGAATCAACGTGCTTGGAACTCTCACAGTCGATATTCGGGTGGCGTGTCCTTACGATTCGGACGCGGACAATGTGCCTGATTCGGGGGGCTGCCGCGAAATCGAGAGCTATTCCTCCGGCACAAACTTCATGTCGATTTACGAACTCGACGCCATCACGGGCCACGAGCTGATCCAGACGCTGTACTTTCCGGAGACGCCTGTGCGCCTGGACTGCGATGTCTGGGGTTGTAGCAGCGCGGGAAGTGAGTGGGTTGCGCCGATCGCCTACGAAGATCCTTCGTCACCGCCCAAAGTATTCGCGGAGATGGCCGCGGCGGTGGACTTCGGCACGTTTCAGGACCCCAATCGGCGTTGCACTACGGCTCCATCGACAATTGTGAGTTTGTCAGCCGCAAGTTTTGAAGGTGCCCTCGCGCCGGAGTCGATCGCCAGCGCCTTCGGTGACAATCTGGCTCCCCTTGACGAGATCTCTTCGGGAAGTGAGCTGCCCACCGAGCTTGCCGGGGTTCGCGTGCGCCTGCGGGGAGGAGGAAGAGAGTGGCTCGCGCCCTTGCTGGCCGTATCCGCGGGCCAAATCAATTTTCTGGTTCCGGCCGGGGTCACCCAGGGTGACGTCGTTGCGCGGGTGGAGGGCCGGGGAGGCGAGCTGCGTGCTGAGGGACGGCTGCAGGTCCGCCAAGTGGCTCCGGGCTTGTTCTCGGCCAATGCGGATGGGCAGGGCGTCGCGGCGGCGCTCGCTATGCGGCTGAGCGCGGACGGTTCGTGGAGTTCGCGTGAAGTTTTTTCCAGCGATCCCCTCGGTAGCCGCACGGCGGTCCCGATCGATCTGGGCGGGGAAACCGATCAGGTCTTTCTGATTCTGTTCGGCACGGGGATTCGCGGGCATTCCGGCCTGTCCCAAGTTTCGGCGCAAGTCGGCGGGCAGGCCGCCGGGGTCTTGTTCGCCGGCCCGCAAAGTGAGTTTGTGGGACTGGATCAGATTAATGTTGGCCCGCTGCCTCGTTCGCTGTCTGGGAGTGGTCGGGTCGACGTGTCGCTGACGGTCAATGGCAGTGTCAGCAACAGAGTGCAGGTGACTATTCAATAACGTACCAACCAAGGGAAAAAGGACGCTTCTCCGCCGGGTTGCCCAGCGCTTGGGCAATAGCTTGCCCGCTTCTCCATTTTTCGAACAGAGAAAGAATGCACAAGCAGAGTCCTGCCGCGCCTGCCATTTCTTCAACAACTTACCGGACGCTTGAGATCCTCTCAAAACTGTCCCTGAGTTTCTGGCGTTTCGCGGGGCCGGCCGGGCGCAATCGCTGAAGCTTCCGCCTCGTTATTGCCGTAGCGGAAACGGTAAGACGGCGGTTCCGGGGAGCTGACGAAGCGGGAGTTGTAGTCCAGCCGATAGCCCAGGATCGCGTCTGTGTCCGGATAAGGCCGGGTAGGGGGGTAGACGCCCATGCCGCTAAAAGGCAAAGGGTCTACGGTGAGGGGCTCGGCGGCGTAGAAATCCATGTCTTTTTCGTAGCCATCGGCAAAGAAGAAATAATCGCGCTTCCAACCTGGAGGCAGCGGCGGCAGGCTGGCAGGATCGAACTCCAGGGTGACTCCTTCCCCCGATCCGAAGATCGCAAAGCGATTGTCGGAGGCTTCCAGCAACTCCCGCACATCACCCAGCCGCGTGTAGGCGCCGAGGTGGCGCGAATACGGACCGCTGTCGCTCACCTCCTCATAAATGTAGTTCAAATCACCGGGCGTCTTGCCTTCCACGGCGCGCGGGAATCCTTGGAAGCCCAGTTGCGCTCGCGCGAGGGCGGCCTCGCTCACGCGCACGGGCTCGCCTTCGGGGGTGCGGTCGACGAGGAGTTGGTCCCAATAGATCTGCAAGTTGGTCGTAACGCGCAATCGGCTCGCGCCCGGGGGCAGTTTGCCGGTCAGGTCGACGGTCATGGTGCGCGGCAGTCCGGCCGGAAATCCCATGTCATCGAGCACGCGCACCCATTCCCCGACCGCGTTCAAGGCCTCCACATACGGGGCGACGGGCTGCAGGCCGGCCTGGTCAGCGGCATACATCGATGTGGCGGTGAAATATTCAATGTAGCCATACCACAGCAGGCGCAGCGGGCCGCCGCGGTAAGGCTCTCCGAGATCAACTTCCAGGGTATGCGGGCGGACGAAGCCGGGAAAGCGCAGGCGCTCCAGTTTGTCGACGTAGCGTTGGTCGCGTGAACGCAAGGTTTCGGTGACCTCCGCGCCGGCGCCGTCCCACACGCGCACGGGACGGGCGCCGCGGCTGACGATGACCTTGAATTCCGGGAACGGAGGATTGCTGGCGAAATATTCGTTGGGGAATACTTCTATATCGGCGGGATGGTCCACGGCCAGCAGGCGCACCTGATCTAGGTAGACCACCTCCTCCATCGGCTCCATGAGCTGGAAACTGAGAAGGCCGCTACGCAGGCGCGGAGCAAAGCCTTCGATCTTCACGTATTCCGTGGGGTCTGGGATGTTGCGGGCTCCGGGGGCGACCCAATGCCCGAGCACGCCGGCGCCCAACATGTCGGTGACGAAGCGGTAGCCTGATCCATCCCATGTGAACAGCACCGGGCAGGAGCTGCCGCGGCGGTCTAGTTCCACGATCGGCTGGGCGGCGCCGGCGGCGAGTTCAATCTCGTCTTGCGCTACACCCGTGGGCCACAACAGGCGCACAACATCGGCTTGCGTTTCCTTGCCCAAGCCGACCAGCAAGTCTGTGGCGCTCTGTCCTGGCGAACCGCCATTGGCGATTTCCCACTTCTGATAGATCTCGCGGGCAAAGACTTCGACCTTCGTGCCCACAGCGCTCTTGTTGTCATTCAATCCTCTGAGAGGAAGGCGCAGAGATTGGTTCTGATTGCCGCCGGAGTTGCGCAGCAGAAACGCGGGGCCATCCACTTGGGTGACGGCGATATCGGTGTCACCATCACCGTCGAAATCGGCGGAAGCGAGCATGAATGGCGACTGCAATGGCAGCTTGTCGAGGCCAACCTCGGCGGTAACGTCTCGAAATTCCGCAGGGCCCTGGTTGCGCAGCAGGCGAAGCTCAGGCTGGCCGGTGGCGTTGTGGCCGGCGGCGATGACATCCAACCAGCTGTCGTTGTCATAATCGAGAATGGCCACCGCTTGTCCCGACGTCCAGGCGACGTTCGGCCCAGCATCACGCTGGAAGCTTCCATTCGCGTTGCGCCACAGCGACAGCGGCGCCTCCGCCGGGCCGGTGAACACCAAGTCCATCCAGCCGTCCTTGTTCAGGTCGGCAACGGCCACCTGAGTGGTCTGAAAATCGGGTAGCGAGCCGGCGGTTGCCTGGCTCCACTTCCCTTCCCTGGGATTTGCCCACAAAGTTGACGTTCCGGAAAGAACAACGTCCACGGCGCGGTCGTTGTTGAAATCAGTCCCGGCGGCGGCAAAACTCGGAGCAGAACCGATGCCGGTGTCGCGGCTTACGTTGGCAAAGGTCCCGTTGCCGTTATTGCGCCAAAGAAGATTGTCACCCGCGACGAAAAGGTCCACATCACCGTCATGGTCGTAGTCCACCCAGATGAGGGCCGTCGCCCCGCTGAAGTCGGCCTTGACACCGGCGCTGGCGGAAACCTCAATGAACGTCCCATCACCTTGGTTGTGAAACAAAGAAACGCTGTCCAGAAAACTCACCGCAAGATCGACTCGCTCGTCGTTGTCGTAATCGGCGGCCGCGCAGGCGATACCGGACCGCGACCGAGCATCCACGGCGAGACCGGCATCCTCGGTTACGTCGTTGAATTCGCCGCCGGCATTGCGTAGAAGCACGACTCCTCCTCCGGCGCCTGACCCGGCGGAGAGAAACAAGTCCGGAGTTCCGTCGCCGTCGTAGTCCAGCCAGCAGGCCGCCGGGCCGAGTTGCGCCCCCGGCTGCACCAGGGCATCTGTGGGCTTGCCCACCGGCAGTGGCACGGCCTCAAATTCAACGGCGATAGTAGCGGGCACCTCCGTCTGCGGCGCTCTGGCTTCCCGCGCCAGTGAGAGTACGCCCTGGTCCCCGTAAGCCAGGCCCATGGCGGCGCCTAACTTGTCTTGGGTGATCTGCTGGAAGCGCAGCATGTGCTGCCGCGCCTGTTCCATGTTTCCGAGGCGGCGGTAAGACCCGGCTATGCCGAATTCCGCGGAAGCATGATACGGGTTCAAGAGCAGTGCCTGCTGGAAGGCCTCAATGGCCTGCTGGTGTTGCTGCAGTTGCGCGGCAGAGGCGCCCACAAAATAGAGCACGTCCGCGTCGCGAGGGGCGATCTCCGCAGCGCGGCGGAAGGCCTCCAGGGCTTCTTGGGACTGCGCCTGGGTCTTGTAGAGGATCCCAAGGTTATACCAGGCGTGCGCATCCTCGGGATGGCTTTTAGCCAGCGTCTGCAACAAGGGGCGGGCTTCGTCGTAACGCTGCAAATAGTAAAGAGCGATGGCGCGATTGCGTTGCGCGACGTCCCAGGAGGGATTCAGGACGAGGGCGCGAGCGAACATACCCTCCGCGTCGGCGAAGCGCTGCTGCCCCATGTAGGCGACACCGACATTGTTCAGGCGGATGGCTTCGCCGCTCTGGTTGGCGGCGGGCTGCGGGGCGCCTGCCTGCGGACGCGCAGGCGTCAGTGACGCCGCGGCCAGTGCCACGGCCACAGCCAGAAGGCAATGCCAAATCCTCGTGTTTCGCGACAAATCGGTCCACATGAAACAGAATGGCGATGATGTCTTTGAAAGCTTCTTCAATGATAACAACGCGGCTGCAAGCGACATGGGCGAGCGTCTCGACCTACCGACTAGTCCGGACAACCTCGATGGAAGGAGGGACGGGCTAGCACGCTTGCGGCCTCGGGGGAAGATGGATCGCATCCTTTTCACCCACGGCCCGCCGTAATCGAGAGCAATAAAAAAGGGTGGCTCCGAAGAGCCACCCTTCAGACAAGTTAACGTGTGGCGCAAATGCTAGAACTGAATCTGCGCCCGGATTTGGATTTGACGCGCCGTGGTGCCGCCGGCGACCGTCTGACTGCCGACGGTGTTCGGTCCGATGGTGCCGGTCACGGTCCCGAAACCGCTACCGACGACGCTCATGGTACCGCCCGCTGAATTGCCAAAGACGGGGTGGTTGAAGGCATTCAACAAATTCGCCTGTAACTTGAACCTCACGCTCTCCGTGATGGCGATGTTCTTGGAGATAGCCATATCCACGAAGGTCTGGCGAGGTCCATACAGGTAGACGATCGACCCTTGCCGGCCCGGCTCGGTCGAAGGCAGGATGAACTGACGATTTGCGCCACCCTCGCCCCGCGCACCGCTAAGAAACTTGGGATCCAGGATTCGCACGAAATCCCCGGCGCCCGTGTACGATCCCGCGTCAACGCGGTACACGCCCACGGCATCTTGCAGGTCCTTACGAGTGATGCCGTTCAGCACCACGCCGGAGTCCCCGCCCTGGGCAAGCGACCAGTATCCACTGGAGAGCCGGAACGGAGTGCCGCTCTGGACCGTGATGATGCTCGACACCGTCCAGCCGCCGACGATCTTGTCCACAACTCCCCCCCGGTTCGCGAACGCCTTTCCGCTGCCGAAAGGTAGCTCATACACCGGCGTGAAGTTGAAGACGTGCCGGCGATCGAACTGCGTCGGCCCGTAGCTCAGATGCAGGTCGCGCAGGTCGAACTGCGCGAACTGGCCTTCCCAGCTGGTTCCCGGCTCCGTGCCCAGGTTCTTGCTCCAGGTGTAGTTGGCGTTGAACTGCAGCCCGTGCCACATCTGCTGGCGCAACTCGGCCTGGAATCCGTGATAGGTGAGATATCCAGCCGAATTCAGGTAGCTGACAGGATTGGTTTCGCCCGTCTTGTAGGGATTCGCCTGGAAATAGTTAATGGGATAGCCCGCGCCGGCCCCGGTGTAACCGAGGTTGGTGGCGCAAGGAGTAAAGCCGGAGCCGACCAGGTTGCAGAAGTAGCGCGCGTTAGCGCTGCCGGCGCCGGCGAGCGCCAGGGCCATTCTTGCGGCTTCGCCCAGCCTGAGGTTCTGAATGAAGCTGGAATTGGAGAAGCCACTGTTAGCCGGGGCGTTGCCGAATGCGGCCTCAAACACCGGGATGGCGCCCTGGCCCGGCAAACCATTGTTCGCGAATGACGTGCCGCCGTTGATCTCGAGGTTCCTTTGCGCCTGCTTGAACTGATCGAGGAAGCTCGCCTCGCCCGGTCTGGAGGCAAAGACGTTGACCTGGTTTGTGTTCAGAGCAATCCACTGGTTGAGCGTGCGGTTGCCGTTATAGCGCAATTCCAGAGCGAGGTTATTGCCCAACCGGCGCTGGATGCCGAAGTTCCAAGACTGCGTGTACGGCTGGTCGATGTCGCCGGCAAATCCGCTGAGGCGCCCAGAGCGGAACGTGAACTGCGAAAGAGGCGCGCTCCGCTGGTATTCCTGAGGCGAAAACGTGAGCGGCGGCAGCGGATCGCCACCCAGCCTGGGATTGTTGCCCAACATCACGCTCCCGGGAGCGAAGTCGATACCGGGGTTGGAATTCCAGTCCTGATAGTAGAAGGCGCCGTAATTGGCGGCGCTGTTCCAGAAGAACTGCTGCGGCGTGACCCAGCGGCGCAGGGAGTAGCTGGTGCGGAAGACGGTGGCGTCCCTGCCCAGCAGCTTGCCCAGGAAGCCGTCGCCGCCACTGGGGTTCCAGGCGATACCGATGGAAGGCTGCGGCGTAACGTTCCAGCCTTCATACGGTCGCGGCCGGGTGTCCAAAGTGGGGTTCATGGTGCCGTTCAGCGAGCCGGGATTGAACAGATTGTCCACTCCCGACGGGCCGAAGATGCTTTCCGGCGTTGCCGAGTGGTACTGCTCGCGAAGATCAACGTTGGGGCTGACGAAGTCCCAGCGGATCCCGTAGTTAAGACTCAGCGTGGGGGTCACGCGCCAAGAGTCCTGGAAGAACAGGCCCCACTGGTGCTGTACCTCGTTAAGGATGGCCCGGCAGAGTTCGCCAACATTGCTGTAGGATCCGCGGTCCGGATCGTAACAGGTGCGGCCGTTAACACCACTGACGCGCCCTACCAACGTGGCATAAAGATTTCGCGCGCGATCCAGCTCGACCCCGGTCGCCCCAGGGAAATTGGCGGCGGTGAACATGGCGTTCGCCGGATCGTTGCCGTTGATCCCCAGGCTGTAGTTGGGCCAGGCGAAAGGCGGATCCCAATAATGGTCCTGCTCGCGCCAGTAGGAGAAGCCAAAGTTCACCGAGTGCGACCCCTTCTGCCACGACACAGTGTCCTGGCCGTTGAAGTTCGGGAAGTAACGCGAGTTCGGGCCAGGGTAAGCGTACGGGGTCGCACCATATCCCCAGTTGACGTGAGGCAGGCCCAAGCGCCGCGATTCATCGAAGCCCTGGGCGAACCCAGCCCAGAAGTAAAGGAAACCACCGCGGAACTGGTTGATGATGGTTGGCGTGATGTTCCAGTCGAACCCATAGCCGATGGTGTACGACGTCCTCAAATTGTCGGCCGCCGTAGTGTCGGCAAATTCATCGCCGGGGAAATTGGGAGCATCGCCGTTCAACTGCTCGAACTTTTCCTGATTGAAGGAGAAGTTCATGCGCATGTTCTGGGTGGTGTTCCAGTCAACGCGGACGGTCGGATAGTAGTAAGTGGTAGCGCGAGAATAGATCCAGGATACATTGTTGATGTTGGGATCGCTCGTCGGTGTAACCGCCCCCTGCGCTAACGAAGCATTGATGCTGTTGAGGCCGTTGGCGGTCGTCGATGTTACCGTGTTCGGGAAACCATTCGCGGCAGCGAGGTTGAGAACGTTGACTCCGTTCTGGTTCGCCGCGTAGCGGAATAAACCCGACTGCGCCGAAGGAGCCAGAACGCTGGCATTGCCCTCATTCCCCGACGGCTGCTTCTGGATGGCCAGGCTGCCGAAGAAGAACAGCTTGTCGCGCACGATGGGGCCGCCGAAGTTGCCCCCAAAGTCATTCAAAATGAGGGGCGGCCTCTTAATGCCGCGGACATTGTTGACCCAGCTGTTGGCGTTCAACGCGGCATTGCGGTGATCCTCAAACAGCATGCCGTGGAAAGAGTTGCCGCCGCGGCGTGAGGCCATGTTGATCTGCATGGCGGAGTTGCCAAAACCCTGGTTCATGTCCAGCGCGTCGGTCTGCACCGTCATCTCCTGAATATTCTCCAGGCGCACGCCTACGACCGGCGTGGCGTTGCCGCCGAACTTCATACGGCTGGTGCTGCTGATCACACCGTCCACGTTGTTGCCCTGTGCGGCGGTGGGCAGACCGTTCCAGGTGCCGGTATAACCTGCCATCAGCCTGGTGAGTTGGGTGACGTTGCGGCCTTCCAGGGGAAGGCCTTCCACCTGACGGGTGGTCACCGTGGTTCCGATCGTGTTCGTGCTGGTGGCGACCAGCGGCGCAGCCTCTCCGGTGACCTCAACCGTCTGGGTGATCGCCCCGACCGTTAGGGTCGCCTTCAGATCGGTGGTTTGCGCCGCTTGCACGGTGACGTTGCTGAAGACGTGGGTTTCAAATCCAGTCCTGCTTACCGAGAGCGAATAGGTGCCCAGCGGCAAGTTCACGAATCTGTAGTTGCCCGATTCCAGCGTGCGCGCCCTGCGCGTGTTGTTGGTGGCCAAATCGGTTAGTTCCAGTTCCGCATCCGCCACCACGCTGCCGGTGGGATCCACCACAGTGACCGCGACAGAGCCACTGGCGCCGCCGGCCTGCGCCCAGGCGGATGGAACCGCCAGGGCCAATAAGATCAGCACAGCAACTAAGCTGCCAAAGCTTCGCGTCATATGTTATGCCTCCCTAAACAACTACCGGCTAAAGCCGGCAGGTTGATTTACGATTGAAAGTCGGCTCGCGGCCGAAGCCGCCCGAACCACCACTTCGCGAGCCTCGCGGATCTGCCGGACTGAAGGACGCGCTTACATCCGGCTAACGATTGGGTTAATCTGTAATCTACAAAACAAGGCTGGGGATGTCAAGCAGGGGCTCTTCCCTGATCCGTCGGCTAGAGTTGGGAACGGCTAACCGGCGGCAGCGGACCATAATAGGACTGATGTCCAGGATCACACGACGGCAGATCACTCAGCGGCTGGCGATGTTGGGCGGGCTGGCGCTGTTGCACCTGACGCCGGGCCCACTTCGTTTTGCGCTTCCCTCCCCGCCCAGCGAGGTGACTTTTGTGGACGTTGCGCCCCTTGCAGGGCTTCAGTTCCAGCACGACAATGCAGCCACCACGGAGAAATACCTGGTCGAGACCATGGGCGGAGGTTGCGGCTGGATTGACTACGACCAGGACGGACTCTTCGATCTTTACCTGGTGAACAGCGCGGCGACCAAGGTTTACAATCCGCAAAATCCCCCGCGGGCGGCTCTCTACCATAACAACGGAGATGGCACGTTCACGGACGTTACCGAACGGGCGGGCGTGGGCGCGGAGGGGCTTTTCGGGATGGGATTGGCGGTCGGCGACTATGACAATAACGGATTTCCCGATCTGCTGGTCCTCGGTTACGACCGTTCCATTCTGTACCGCAACAAAGGGGACGGCACCTTTACCGACGTAAGCAAGGAGGCGGGAGTGGAGAACAAGGGGCGCTGGGCCTCCAGCGCGGCTTGGTTCGACTACAACAACGACGGCCGCCTCGATCTTGTGATCGCCAACTACGTGGACTGGACGCCGGAGACCAATTACTACTGCGGCGACAAGGGCCCGGGGATGCGCAGCTATTGCCATCCTGACGTGTACCACGGGCAGGAGCCCACGCTGTATCACAACAACGGCGATGGCACGTTCACCGACGTCAGCAAAGCGTCGGGTGTGGGAGCGAAGCCCGGCAACGGCCTGGGAGTTCTCACCTTCGATTACAACAATGACGGTTGGCAGGACATCTTCATCGCCAACGACAACATGCCGAATTTTCTTTTCCACAACAATCGGGATGGCACTTTCACCGAGACCGCCTATCTAGCCGGCGTAGCCGTCAGCGGGGATGGATATTCCGAAGCGGGAATGGGCGTCGATGCCGCCGATACAACCGGGAGCGGGCGCATGGACGTGATCGTCACGCACCTGGACCAGCAGCTCGACCGGCTGTACCGGAATTTGGGAGAAATGGGCTTTGAAGATGCGACTTTCCGCTCCAAGCTTTCCTACGCAACCTTCAAGTTCAGCGGATTCGGAACCTGCTTTCTCGATTACGACAATGACGGCTGGCGCGACCTGTTCATTGCCAACGGCCACGTGCTCGACAACGTGGAACGGTATCGCCCGGATGTCACCTATGCCGAGCCAAAGCTGATGCTGCGCAATACCGGAGGCGGGATCCTGGAAAACGTGAGCGACCGCCTGGGACCGGACCTGCTGCGGCCGCGCGTAAGCCGCGGCGCGGCGGCCGGTGATTTTGACAATGACGGAGACCTGGACCTCCTGGTCAGCAACAACGGCCAGACCGCGCAGTTGCTGCGCAATGAGGGCGGCAACGCCAACCACTGGGTGGAGATTCTGCTCATCGGCACGAAGTCGAATCGCGACGGAGTGGGCGCCCGCCTGAAACTCACCGCCGGCGATGTGGTCCTGTACGACCAGCGCAAGGGCGGAACAAGCTACCAGTCGGCGCCTGACCCTCGCCTGCACTTCGGACTGGGCCGGAAGACCAAAGTGGACTCGCTGGAAATCCTATGGCCGAGCGGACTGGTGACGCGGTTGCAGGACTTGCCGGCCGGCCGGATCATCACGGTGGAAGAGGGCAAGGGGGTGGTGGAGCGGCCGTTCCCTCGGGTCACACCCAAGAATTCGCCTTAAGAGACCGGCCAACGACTCTCCGCGAATGGCCGGCGGCCCTTTGCTCAAGGCCGAACAGCCCGGCCGTAGCCGGCCTTGCGTTCGCCGGGCGCGGAGCGGATGCGCTCCACCTGCTCCCGGTTGATCTCGGCCAGAATGGCAAGGATCTGTCGGGCGCGTTGCGGGTCTCCGCTCAGACGATAGGCCTGGGCGAGGTTCGAGTAGACAGTAGGATTGCGCGGCTCCCTTTCGCGAGCCGTTTCCAGGCGGGCGATCGCATCGCTCCAGCGGCGCTCCAGCAGATCGAGTTTAGCCAGCACTATCAACGCGGGCGAATAGGACGGCCGCTCGGTGAGGGCCTGCTCGAGAGCGCTACGGGCTTCCGTCAATCCAGGGTCACCGGGCGCGACGCCCGTGCGGATGAGAGCGTCACCCAGAAAGGTCAACAGCAGAAAGTCGGCCTTGCCTTCGCGAACACCCTCGCGGGCAGCCCGCAGCGCCTCGGCAACGCTGCCGTTGAATAGATTCTTGTGCCCAGCCGCCACGTAGCCGATGCTGTCGCCGCCAGCGAGGTGGATTGCCTCGTCAAAGGCCCGGTTCGCCTCCTCGGGGGCTTCGAGGAAAGTAAGAAAAACGCCGCGCTGGTAGTGAAGGCGCGCCGCGCGCGGTAGCGTTTCGAGTCCCAACTCGACGGTCTTCAGACCCAGGCCGTAGTCCGCATACGCATTACAGGCGTCGGCAATGTACAGGTAGAGCTTTTCGTCCCCGGGATTCGCCTCGGCGGCGCGTTCTACGGCGGCGAAGGCTTTGTCGGACTCCCCGGTTCCTATGTAGGACTGGGCCAGCAGGTTTTCCACATTGGCGTTGCGCTCGCCGCCGCGAAGGCTCTCCAGCAACGGGATAGCCTTGTCGAATTCACCCAGCGCCACGTAGCACAATGCCAGGTTGAACTTGATGGCGAAGTCGTCGGGCGCGTCCCGGAGTGCGGTGAGGAAAAGAGGAATGGCGTCCTGGAATTTCCCCTGGCGCGTCAATTCGGCGGCCTGCCGGGCCTCATCACTCACGGAAGATCCCGTTGCCCCGCGCCCTCCGGCTTGCGCGAAGGCCGGCGGTGTGAGAAAGGCCAGGAGCCAAAAGGCAAGCAGCCAGCCTGTCAAGAAGCCATGCAGCCGGTGACGGACGTGCGACGGCATACCAGTATGCTACGCCAGGATTTTCATTTAGCCAAGCGGCTGGCAGCGGGTCATTTGAAAAACTAGCCGTTTCTCGACCACGACTCCTGGACTGCGGCACCGGCGCACATCTACGAATAGGCGTTTCTCGTCAAGTTGACGCCGGTTATGCGAAATTCTGGATGCCACGTGCTGCAGGCGGAGTCCAGCGTTCCGGGGTCATGTCGAACAGGCGCTCGCCCGGAGCGATCCCAAGCTGATACTGTGAGGCGTGATGGACCGATCGAATGGATACGAAGGAATTGCGCCGGAGTTTCTGGCCCGGCGCGGCAGTGGCCGTTCGACCGGCATCGGCGTGAACCAGGTGCGGAAGTGGGCCCGAACGCTACCACCCGGAGCCGCTGTCATCGACCTGGGCTGCGGGCCCGGTTTTCCGATTACCGAGGTTCTGGTCGCCGAAAGCCTTAGCACGTTTGGAGTTGATGCAGCACCGTCTTTCGTCCAGGCGTTCCAACGCAATCTCCCGAACACACCCGTCGGTTGCGAAGCCGTCCAGGATTCGAGATTCTTCGATCGCACTTTCGATGGTGTCCTGGCGTGGGGACTCATGTTCCTGCTTTCGCCTGAGGACCAGCGCCACCTTATCGAGAGGATCGCCGGGATACTGGTGCCAGGGGGCCGGCTGCTGTTTACGTCTCCTGCGGAACCAATTGTTTGGAACGATGCGATGACGGGATTGGAATCACGCTCCCTTGGAGCTGCGGAGTACCGTCGACACATGTCAGCAGTTGGTCTCTCGGTCGCCAGTGAGTATGAGGACGAAGGCCAAAACCACTATTTCGATGCGTTCAAGGACGCGCATTCTTTAGCCAATCCTCGCTGATGCAACCCCGGAGGCGATCCATCCTGACGGTTTGTCGCTAAACCGGAGAAGTGGTCGCGGTTGACGGCTCGCCAATCCTCAAACTGACCCACTACCAATTACGCTCAAAGCTCAACCTCCCGCGCAAAATGGCGCAAATGAGCACATCGTGACGTCGCATGGCCCGGAGCGCTCCTAGCGCCACTTCCCCTCCCCCTCAACGATGGTGATGTAGCGATCCAGCGGAAGATCGGTGATGCGTTCGACCATCCCGCTGGGCTGCGGCCACGTAACTTCGAGCCAGTCCACTTTCGTTTGCCGCCCAAGACCCAGCACCAGCCGGGGATCGTGGGCCGAGACATAGCTGCCGCCTCCGGCCTTGTAGGCGGTGCCGCGCAGGTCGCTGGCCTGGTAGGTGAGCCTGGCACCGATGGCGTCAATGTTGGCTTTCTTGCCGATCAGGCGCACTCCCAGCCAATGGTTCTGGCGGCCGGCATGGTTGCGCAACAGCACCGGCGCGGCGTCGTTGACGGCGACCAGCACGTCCAAGGCGCCGTCGTTGTCGAAATCGCCGATGGCCAGGCCTCGCGCGGCCAGATTCTTCGAGAAGATGGGACCGCTCTGCTCGCTCACGTTCTCCCATTTGTCGCCGCTGTGCCGGAACAGCAGCATCGGCTCGTCGTACGTCACATCCTGAAGCCGCTTCTCGACCATGGTGTCGGGGTGGCCGTTGGCGATCAGCAGATCCACATCCCCGTCGTTGTCGTAATCAAAGAACCTCACGCCCCAGCCGCTGAACCGCATGGTGGCGGCGCCGATGCCGGTGGGGATCGCCAGGTCGTCGAAGCTCATGTCCTTATGGTTGCGGTAGAGCGAGAACATCTCGTGGTCGACGTTGGTGAGGAACAGGTCCAGCCAGCCGTCCTGGTTGATATCGGCGGCATCGACGCCCATACCGGATCGCGGCCTCCCCATGGCGTTCAGGGCGACGCCGGACAGCAGCCCCACTTCCTCAAACTGCCCCTTGCCGCGATTGGCGAAGAGGAAGTTGGGGACTGTGTCGTTCGCAACAAACAGATCGAGCCAGCCGTCATTGTTGAGGTCGGCGGCTACCGCCCCCCAGGCCTTTCCGAGTTGTTCGGCGATGCCGGATTCCTTGCTGACGTCGGTGAAAGTGCCATCGCCATTGTTGTGGAAGAGCCAACTGGGCGCGGGCGTATATACCGTGGGGATGCAGTACCAGCGCATCTGCTCGTTGCCGCAGTAGACGTTCTTTTCCTTGCTGTAGTCGACGAAGCCGCAGACAAACAGGTCGAGGCGGCCGTCGTTGTCATAGTCAAACCAGACGGCGCTGGTGGCCCACCCGGGCGCGGCGACGCCGGCTTTGGAGGTCACGTCGGTAAAGGTGCCGTCGCCATTGTTGTGATAAAGAATGCTGCGGGGATACTGCGTGACATAGATGTCGGGCAGACCATCGCCGTCATAGTCGCCGACGGCGACCCCTTGGCCGTAGGCGTTGCCGGGCACGCCCGCCTTCTCGGTCACATCGGTAAATGTCCCGTCGCGGTTGTTGTGGTAGAGGGCGTTGCGCAATGGTTGGGAAGGCTGGAAGAAGTCGCACGGGCCGCTGTTCACGAGATAGATGTCCATCCAGCCGTCATTGTCGTAATCCAGGAAGGCGCAGCCTGGGCCCGAGGTCTCGGGGATATGCATCTCGGGCGAGAGGCCGGCCACGTGCTGCCAGCGGATGCCGCTTGTGGAAGCAGGTATCTCCTCAAACGCGGGCGGCGCCGGCGGGGCCTGAGCGGAGGCACGGAGGACTGCCGGAACGGTAGCGGCGCCCGCGCCGGCCAGCGCGTGCAAGAATTGGCGTCGCGAGGGCCCTCGTGAGCCAAATTTCCGGGTGATCGGCATCAGGGCTTGCGGACTTCCTGCTATCACTGCGTCCGGGCGGCGGGAGCGCGCCGCGGCGGGGCTTTTTCGGCGGTCTTGCGTTGGAGTTCGAGTTCGCGCGCGGCCCCCTCTTTGTTGCCTGTCCTGGAGTAGGCCATGGCCAGCTGATAATGTCCCGCGGGATCAGCGGGAACGATCTTCACGTATCGCTCCAGGGGCGCTACGGCGTCCGCGTGTTTGCCCGTGGCGCTGAGCGACATGCCCAAGGCAAGGTAAGCCTCGGCAAAGCCCACATCCAGTTTGGAAGCGTTCGTGAACCGTTGGATGGCTTCATCCCATTGCCCAGACCGGCGGGCGATTTCACCCAAGACAAACTCTGCGGAAGCGCTCTTGGGATTGACCTCCAACTCCTGCAGCAGTTCGGCGCGCGCCTTCTCGGCGGTCTCCGGCGTAGAGGACCTGTCGAGAAGAATGCGCGCGATGCGGAAACGAATCTCCGGCAGTTTGGGGTGCTGATCAAGGATTTTTCGGTACGCCGCCTCGGCTTCATCCCAGCGCTGCTGCGATTCCAGCGATTCGGCGTTAAGCTTGGCGAGTTGGTAGGAATCGGGGGCGCTCTTGACCAACTCCTGCGCAGCCTGGTTTGCCAGCGAGGAGAAAAAACGCGCGGACGTGTAGAGCACTTCCGGGTCCTGCGGGAATTGCGTCCGCAGCAACAGCAGGGCCTCGATCAAAGCAGTGCCATCCCCGGCGCCCATGGCGCAGTGAGCGGTGGCCATGCCCACCCGGTACTGCATTTCCCTGTCGGGCAGGCTGTGCATGGCGCCACGCAACGTGGGCAGGCTTTCCTGGCAATGGCCCCTTTCGGCCTGCGCCAGCGCATCCTGCACGGAACTCGCCGCTGCCGCTGGGCGCGATTGTGACTTGGCCGGAGGACTCGCCTGGCCCCAGGCAGGCGATCCGGCAAGCGTCAGCGCCAAAGCGGGTGAGAGCAGATGTCTGGAACACCTCCAATGAGACATCGGTTCTTGTATTGTACGCAGCCGAGCGCGCTTTGTCGCCCTCGACAGCTCGCGCTGAGAATCGGAACCCAGTGGCGGTGTGAAGAAGCGGGCGCCAGCAGAAGAAGAGGTGGGAGTGCGGTCCGCGCCCCGCCGGAGGAGCGCTTCAGCCGCTCAGATCGGTTACGGGCGCGGTGCGCCGGGGAGCCGGATGAGCGGTGGCGGGTCTTCGCTTGCCAGTTCCTTGACTTTGTCGAATTCGGTCCGCGCCTCCTCTTCCCGGCCCAGCGAGCGCAAAAGCCTCGCGAGGCGGTAATGAGCGTCGGGCTTCGAGGAGTCGATCCGAATCGCCTCCCGAAAATGCGCGATGGCCTCGCTGGCTTTACCCCCGCGGGCAAGGATGATGGCCAGATCGAGGTGCGCCAGGCGCGTGTCCGAATCCAGTTCCAGCGCGCGCCGGAGGTGATGCTGCGCCGGCTCGTCGTTTCCCGCCTGCATTTCCACATCGCCTAAATAGGCCAGCGCCTGCGCATGCTGCGGCTGAATCGCCAGTTCGGCCTGGAATTCGCCTTTGGCATCGTCATATCGCCGCTGCTTCCAATAGAGGTATCCGAGTCCGAAATGAACATCGGGCTGCTCTGGGGAGGCTTTCGCCGCGGCTTCGAATTCCGCCGTCGCGGACTCCACTTGGCCCGCGGCGTCCAAAACTTGTCCCAGCAGTACGTGAACATGCGCGGATTCTGGATTCCGGGTCAGCAGAAACTGGAATTCGGAGATCGCCTCCTGATACTGCTCCGACCACAAGTAACTCTGCGCGAGCGTGTGACGGAGTTCGAGGTTGTCCGGCTGCATTGCGGAAGCCGGCTTCAGGTGCTTCGCCGCCAGAGCGTATCTTGCGGCGCCGTAATAACTCATCCCTAGGAGTGCGCGCGCCTGGAAGCTCCCGCTATCGGCCAGCACGGCTTCTTCGAACGCCGCAGCTGCCTCGGATAATTGCTTCGATTTGAAGTAGGCAAGTCCCAGGTTCAGGTAGATCCCGGGCAAATTAGGGTCCAGGCGGATCGCGGCCTGGTAGTGTCGAATAGCTTGATCGTACTTGCCCTCCTGCGCCAATGCCGTGCCGCGAGCCGCTTCGGCGGCCGCGTCCGCAGCCGGCATCTGGCATGCCGCCAGCAGAAGGATAAAAACACGGAGGGAAACCGCAACCATGCCACTGCCGTTTTTAGCAAAGCCCCAGAGGAGTGTCAACGCGAGGATGGGACAGGCGTTTTCGCCTGTCCCATCGATACACTATCTCGCGTTAGAACGCGACCTTCAGGCCGAGTTGCAGAACGCGTGGGTCGCGGGCGCCGTTCAACTGTCCGAAGTCGGTGGCAGTCACGCCCGTGCTGAGATTCGTGAAGTTCGTATGGTTGAACGTGTTGAAGGTCTCCAGCCGGAACTCGGCCCGGGCTTTCTCGGTGAACTGGAAAGCCTTGAACAGAGCTATGTTCCAGTTGTGGCGTCCCGGCGTGACCACGGCGTTCCTCGCCGAAGTGCCCCACTGAAGCGGCCCCGGCCTCTGGAACGACGAGGTACTAAACCATTGCTGGCGCGTGCCCGGATACGTGATTGGCGCGACGATGTTAGCCCGGTTGGTGGTGGTACCCCCGAATCCAAGATTGTCGGGGCCTGCGCCGATGCTGACCGGGCTCCCGGACTGGAAGCTTGCGATGCCCGAAAGCTCCCATCCCCCGAGCAGCGCCTTGGCAGCCCGGCTGCTCGAGTTCCGGAAGAACGGGAACTCATAGATGAAGCTCGTAATGGAGATGTGCCGCCTGTCAAAACCGGCGGGACCGTAGTCATAACTGGTATCGAAAGGGTTGCCGACGGCGGCGAAGATCTCGCCATCGATCACGTTGAAAGCGTGAGACCAGGTGTAGGAAGTGTTGAACGTCAGGTTGTTCCACGCAGTGGCCCGCACGGCGACCTGGAGCGAATTGTAATTGGAGTTCGACCCCATTTCCATCAGCGAGATGGCTCCCCAGCCCTGATAGGGGCGGTAGAGATTGGCGTTCAAAGCAGCCCCGGAGAAGCCGCAGGTGCCGCCGCAAACACCGAGGCGGCGCTCAGTATCATTCGGGTCCAGAGGATTGATGTTGCGGCCCTGCGACTGATGATAATTCGAGTTGCCCACATACGTCACGCTCATCACCGCGTTTTCCCGTAGCTGCTGCTGGATTCCCAGGCTCCATTGAACCGCCGTGGGTATCTCGTAGTCCGGGTCTAGCGCCCAGATGTTTCCAGGAGGAAAGTAGGGCGCCGCCGCCGTTTGTCCGGTCGTAAAGGTCTTCGAGGGGTTGTCGAAGTACACGTTGTTTGGGGCGGATTGATAGGCGAACGGAACGGTGTTCTGACCCAGATTGTACATTTCGTTGCCCGCGAGACGTTCATAGAAGATCCCGGCTCCGGCACGCAGAATCGTCTTCTGGTTTCCGGTCAGATCGAACGCAAACCCGATGCGCGGGGCGAATGTGTTCCAGTGGTTATTCACCAGACCCCTGGGGACTCCGTTGCGCCCGGCCAGACCGATTCCATTCAAGTAAAACCTTACGTCCGACAGGATGATGCCGGAAACGGTATCGAACCCGGGACCGTTCGTGTCCAAGGCGCCGCTCGGCAAGAAGGTAGCGGCTTGACTGGGGTTGTAACGGCTCCGATAGAAATTCGCCGCTGCGTCTTCGGAATCGTAGGCATGGGGCAGGCCTTCCCAGCGCAGACCCAGATTGACCGTCAGCCGGTTGTTGACCCGCCAGTCGTCAATGGCATAGACGGAATAGGTGTTGTTGGAGATATTCACGAAATCTACACTGGCTGGTTCGCTGTACTGCGAGGCGTAACCGAGCATGAAATCGCCAAACGCGTTACCGGTGGCTTGGGAGTTGAAGGTGAATTGCCCGCCGGCGTTCAGCTGGTACTGTTGCCACTTGTGGGTGTACATGTAGCCCGCGCCGAACTTGAAGTTGTGCTTGCCGTGAATCCACGAGAAGTCGTCCTTCCACTGGTAGCTGCGCCAAGTATTCGTCCAGGGCCACCACCCCGGGGTGTAGCTGACGTTGTAGGGAGATTGGATGTTGATCCCGGGCAGCTTGTTGTCCTTGTTCGCTTTAAAGAAGTTCGCCACGTTGTATCCAGACGGCTTCTGATAGACGCCAACCGCACTGATGTCGAGGTTGTTGCCGTTAAAATTGAACGACATTTCATTGAGCAGAGATGGGCTGATAGTGTGGGTGGCTCGCACAACCCCCGCCCAGGAGGGAACGGACATCACGGAACCGGCCGTGTCATACGTGCCGCCGGCCCACAATGGAGGAAAATCCCTCTGAATGCCGTTGTCATAGAGCAGGGATCCCATCAAGGCCAGTTTGTCATTGATTTGGTGGTCGATCCGGACAGCCTCCTCGCGGTAAAAGATCGGTCTGTCATTTGTCGTGTAGTAGCGGCCTGTGGGTGTGTTGGGCCCCGGGAACAGGCCCGCGTTTAAGACCGCTTTGGCGGCGGGACTGAGCAAAGTGGCCGGAATCTGGTTGTTGGGGAAGTTCTGGCCAGGGGTGAGACCCAATTGATTGAAGGTCGCAACGGCAGCCGGGTCCGAGGTCTGCGGCACCCGGATGGGTGTCGAGAGGGAGCTGAAGTCGCCCGTGGTCAGGGCGCGGGGCACGGCGACCGCGTTGATTTCGCCGCCAGAGATCCGACGACGCCACTCCATGTTGTAGAAGAAGAACGTTTTCCTTTCTCTTTGAATGGGGATGGGGCCGCCGATGTTAAACCCGAATGTGTTGTAGCGGAGTTTCGGTTTGGGCCTGCCATTGAGATTCGCAAAAAACGTATTGGCGTCGAGTTTGTCATTGCGGAAGTACTCCCAGGCGCTGCCATGGAACTCCTGCGTACCGTTCTTCGTGACCATGGTGATCATGCCGCCGGAGGATTGGCCCAAATCGGCCCCATAGTTGCTGGTCATGACCTTGAATTCCTGGAGCGCATCCTGTGAAGGGGAAACGAGAAGAATGCCGCCGCCGCCCCGGTCATAGGCTTCGCCGCCGTTGATCAGCCAGTTGTTGTGGTCCGGCCGCTGGCCGTTAAAAGAAATGTTCCGGTTTTGGGTCTGAGCCATGGGCGTATCAAAATCCGGAATGTTTGCGGAGGCCCCGGGCACCAACGTGGCGAGCTGGAGCACGTTGCGGCCATTTGTGGCAAGATCTTCAACCATGGCCCCCGTGATGGTTTGGCTAACTTCGTTGGAATCCGACTGAATCTGGATGGCGTTGGCTTCGACGGTGACGCTCTGAGTGGTCTCGCCAACTTCTAGTAGCGCGTCGGCCCGCACAACATCATTCACGTTCAAAGTGATGCCGGTTCGTTCGTAGGCTTTGAACCCCGCCACCTCCACGCGGACGGTGTAACGTCCGATCGCGAGTTCGCGGGCCGAATAGTTGCCGGTGGCGTTGGATTCGGTGGCACGAACAATCCCGGTATCGATGTTGGTGATCGCGATTTTGGCGCTGGGCACAACGGAACCCGTCGCATCCGTGACGGTTCCCACGATGCTCGCGCCACCCTGCCCATAGCCCGGCAGACTGAAAAGGACGAAAATGACCAACAGAGCCCCGAAAGCCCGGAGCTTGTTCAGCCTCTGACACACACCAACCTTACGCATGTCTTGACCCCCTATGCATGTTTGCCCCTCCTCTCTTGTGCACGTTTGATCTCCCCACACAACCCTGCGTCAAGCCGGGTGATTTGATACACACGGATCTCGTGCGTCCGGCGGGGCAAGTCTAGCCGTGTCTGTGACCACCGATCAAGGACGTTACGGTACCGTACTATACTTTCCTTTTAGAATCAGTTATTTGTACAAATTTGCGCGTGATGTTAAAAAAATGTACTGTACAGCCTCCGTTAGGGGTTACATTAGTGAGGGGACTGGAGCGTTATAGATACCGATAGCGCTCAGATCCCGAGGCCTAGTGTCTCGCCGACCCGACATCCAGGAGCCTCCGGTTTTGTTGCCGCCGGAGAAAGCCGAAGCGGCCCTTGCGGAACTAGACCGTGTTCTGGCCAGTCCGCATTTTCGATCCAGCCGTCGCTGTCAGATCCTGCTGAGGCGAATTGTCGAGCATTCGCTGTCCGGCAACATGGAATCCCTGAAGGAAAGAGTCCTGGGCGTCGAGGTATTCGGGCGCGCCGCCGATTACGACACCAGCCAGGACCCGGTGGTGCGGGCCACCGCCGCCGAGATACGGAAGAAGCTCGCGCAGCACTACCAGGAACTCCCTCACGAGACGGGGCCGCGCATCGAGCTTACCGCCGGGTCGTACCACGCGGATGTCCATTTCGTTTCGCCCGAACCGAAAGAGCTCGTTGCACCGGCGCCTGCCCGGCGCCCTAAGCGGATCGCCATCGCGCTCGGGGCGGCTGTGGCGTTGCTGTCTGTCGCGGCGTTGGTTGTTACGACCTTGGGTTCGCCGCACTCCCCGCTCGACGACCTGTGGTCTCCAATCCTGACAGCGCCTGGCGCCGTTCTGGTGTGCGTCGGATTGCAGGCTGCCTACAACCCGCGAGCGGCCGACGCGCAGGACGCCATTCAGGGGCTCATCCCCCACCCGCCCGCGCGACCCATCCGCGAAGAGGATCTGGTGCTGCTGCGAGACCGTTACGTCGCCTTGGACGACGCGCTCTGCCTCGTCCGCATAACCACACTGCTGGAAGGATTTAGGAGGCCGTACCGCATCCGCGCCGGCCCGTCTACCTCTTTCGCCGACCTGCGGGACACACCGGCGGTGCTGATCGGCGCCTTCGACAATCCATGGACTCTGCGAACCGCGGGCCAGCTACGCTTCACATTCAGCAAGGACAGCGTACAGGACACCGGAATGGTGCGTGACGCCCAGCATCCGGAGAACTCTGAATGGAAGCTGGCGAATTATTGGCCGCACTGGGATGTTCCGGTGGACTACGCGATTGTCACGCGCATGGTCGACACAACCACCGACCGCCCGGTCATTATCGTTGCCGGCCTGACGCAGTACGGCACGATTGGCGCCGGTGAATTCGTGACGAAACCGGAGTATTTCTCGGAGGCCGCCCGCCGGCTGCCGGATGGCTGGAAGACAAAGAATCTCCAAATCGTCCTAACCGTTCCCGTTGTAAAGCACACTTCGGGCCGGCCGCGTATTCTGGCTACTCACGTCTGGTGACAGCGTTGCTGGACGGGTTCCTTGACCCTCACTACCCAATCCGCAGGCACGTCTTTGAGTTCCTGCACAGTGCCAGACGGCCAGCGGATTTCCACCACCGCTCGCCGAAGTACGAGCCTAGCTACCTGGGTGGCCGAGAGGTCCGAGCCTGCGCGCCTAGCCCGACTCTCACCATCTGCCGGCGTGCGCGCCCCCGTCAAGGTGCAGCACTTCACCGGTCACGAACGTCGCATCCGTTAGATACGCGACAGCGTCTACGATCTCCGACACCTTCCCGATCCGCTGCATCGGGTGCAGTGCCTTGAGAAACTCGTGCGTCTCCGGCTTGTGCATCGGCGTGTCGATGATACCGGCCGCTAGGGCGTTAACGCGGATGTTGCGCGGGGCGAGCTCAATCGCCAGCGCTCGTGTCACGGCGTTCAGTCCGCCCTTGGTCAGAATCGGAAGCGCGGCCGGAATACCGGCGATCGGCTGGTCGGCGAGCGTGGTCGAAATGTTCACAATGTGGCCCGACTGTTGGCGTTGCATCTGAGCCACCGCCGGTTGTGAAGCGTGAAAGAAACCTGCCAAATTCGTGGATATCAGCGCCTGAAAGTCGCCGACAGTGTATTCCGTGAAAGGCTTTGGGATGAAGATCCCGGCATTGTTCACCAGCAAGTCGACCGTGCCGAAGGTGCTGACGGCTGTTTCGACTAGAAGCGGGCCGGTCTCGGGCCGTCCGATATCACCGTCGACCAGCCGCAGGGCCCCGGAAGGTGCAAGCACACCCGATGACGAGATCCGGCGTGAGTTGGCAACGACCCGATAGCCCCGTTCGAGAAGGGCTTTCGTCAAGCCGAGACCGATACCGCTCGAAGCGCCTGTTATGATCGCTGTTTTGCTACTCCCTGTCATAGTTGTTTGCTCCTTGCTCTCTTCCCCTCGTTTGTCTTATTCCGCCAGTGTCTCCCGAAGAAGCGGGTAGCCCTGGATATAGACCCAATCTGTCTTCTGGGCGGGCACATGACAGCCCAGGCAGCTGATCCGGAAATCTGTGGCAATCTGCTCATCCGGTGATTTCGAGTCGAAGAGCGCCCACCCCCATCCTTCACCCCAGAGGCTGTTTCCGGGATAGCGCCCCTTCTCGTCCTTGATCATCACGAACCACACCTTCACGTCCGTTGCCCAGTGGGCGTCACCCGTGGTGAGGCTGGTGTGCGTTGAGTTCGTCACCTCTTTGACCAGCACGCTGCCGTCGGGAAACTTGCCGGTCCTGCGATACGCCTCCGCCGTCCCCGGGCTTGCATAGGTGTGATGAAACTCGTCTCCTTTGGGATCGTGCACCATGAACGCCCCCAGGTGGACATAGTTTTCGCGAAAGTTGGCCGGTTTGCGAATGCTGCCGTCCGGGTCGACCAGCGTTTGAAACACCTCGGGTCTTACCGCCTCCTGGCTTGAACCCTGATTCAACGCAAGAGCGGCGAACGCCAACGACACCGCGGCATATCGTGTTCTCATATCCGTTGTTCCTCGCTCACGGAGTGCGCTCCATTTGGAGCGGCTCGCGCGGGATGTCACTTGCTCCGGGCCGCCATTCCTGATCCGGCGGCTGGCGCGTTGCTGCGAGCTTTGCCGGGGTCTGCGGTGCGGACCACGGGGTAATACTGCGTGAACACGTAGTCCTGGGCCGCATTCGTCTGGTGGCACGACGAGCATTCTTCAAACTTCCTTGGAGAAGCCGCCGCGCTCAGGGGATATTCGTGTCCGAAGCTGTAGTAGGCCCAGTGCCCAGGAGCGTCGGCGAAGCGTTTCTTGTCCTTGATGGCAGCTTCGAGACCGACAAACTCACCCATGAAATAGCCGTTCCCACTCGTCGCTTTTTTGGAGCCGACACCGATCAACTCCTTGATCAGGACGGTCCCATCCGGAAACTCTCCCGTTTTCTTGTAAGCGGCCCACGCTCTCGGGTTGATGTAAACGCTGTGGAACTCGGGAAAGCTTGCCTTGCCGCCATTCATGTCGTTGGGCGTAAGCGGCGTGCCGATGTATACCCACTCGCGGTAGCCCTGGGGTTGCTTTAGGGAGCCGTCGCGGTTGAACTGGACGTCTTGCGCTCCGGCGGGCACGGACGACAGGACGAGCAATGTGGTCAAGAGGGTGACGGCGGCGCCGACCCCGTGGGCAAACGCGCTGTGAAAAATGGCTCTCTTCATGGTTTTTCTCCTGGCTTGGTTTGTCGGTTCTGCTGGCAGAGCGCCAGCGAAGAACACGGTGCCTACATCACGAGCATCCGATGGATCAGCGGCGCCAACAAGTGAGTTGGGGTTATCTCACGGTGAGCTGGTTTATTGTGGCAGTCGGATTGGAAGGCCTGTAGGAAGCCGCCCAGGTGTTCGGTCTTGCGGGTTCAACAGGCGGCTGTAGGAATGCTGGCCGTGAACAACCTGGCGGGAAGAGACCTTAGGCTCATGATTGTCCGGCAGACATGAACCGCTGACTTGAACGCTCTCGCAAGGGGTAGCCGAGCGGCTAGTGATTCCGGCGCGCCTGTTTCTTGGAATGCGTTGGGGATATATCCGACTGGGATCGGGGACGACGGCGCGGTTGGAGAAGGTAATCGCGGAGTGCGGCAGCGTTGTTGCATTCGGGGTCGCGTGCGCCAAACAGCAGTGTCACTGTGCCGCTCCGCGACATTCCCCTGAGCTGCTCAACACCATCCTTGTTGCTGTCGAGTTCCTTGAAGTAGCGCCGCTTGAACTCGGCCCACTTGGAAGGATCGTGCGCAAACCACTTCCGGAGCGCCGAACCAGGAGCGATCTCTTTCAGCCAACAATCGACTGAAGCCTCAGCCTTGGAAAGCCCACGAGGCCAGAGTCGGTCGACCAGCACGCGAACCCCGTCTGCCTGGGCCCGCGGTTCGTAAGCGCGCTTGATCCGAATGCTCACAGTCCTGTTCACAGCCTGCCCAGCATCTCACGAATGGAGTCAAGCGGCACTTCCAGGATGCCGTAAGGTCGCGACGTCGGACGTTCAAGCGTCACGATCACCCCTCGGCGGCTCCGGCTTCCCGGCGCGAATCTTCTTCATGATCGCCGCCACAACAGGCTGGGGGAGCGCCTCTGAGAGATCGAGTTCTCCGCTCTCGGTGACGAGTTTCAGTGTCTTTTGGGTCGTATCAACAATGACCTGACAGGTCTTGCATTGCGCCAGGTGCAGTTCCAGCTCGCGCCGCAATTCAGCCGGTACATCGCCTTCCAGGTAATTTCCAAGCTCGGCCAGAAACTCGTTGCAGCTAACCATGGGGCCTCTCTCTGCGCTTCTTTGTGAAATGGGGCGCAAGCGCTTCTCGTAACATGAGCCGGCCTCGAAACAACCGTGCCTTTACCGCCGAGATTTGGAGACCGAGAACCGAGGCGGTCTCCGCGGTCGACAATTGCTGCAGATCGCGCAGCATCACGACTACACGGTATTTGAGGGGCACTTTCCTGAGGGCCTTGAGGATCAATTCCCGCATCTCCTCCTTCGAGTAGGCATTTTCGGGATCTTCCTGCCAGGGTTGCACCAGCCTCGGCCGAAACTCATCGAGTGTGCGGGGGCTAGCGTCCAAACTTTCGAGATCCTTGTGTCCACGCAGGCGTTGCAGACCCGCGTTAACGGCGATACGCGTGAGCCAGGTAGCGAAGCTGGAGCGCCCTTGGAATTCGCCGATGTTCCGGAATGCCTTCACGAAGGTATCCTGGACAGCATCTTCGATGTCTGCCGCCTGGCGCAAGATGCCGGCCAGGGTACGGTAGACACGGCGGCCATGCCGCCGCACCAACTCCTCGAAGGCGTCGGAATCGCCAGCCTGTACACGCGCAACGGAGGCGGCGTCGGGGTCCTCCCGTGGGGCCTCGGGTGGCGGGTGCTCCGTACCCTGCTCTGTAGGATGGTCACTGACCGAAGCATAGTCCCGGTTTTGCCGGTCCAAAGGGACCCTTAGCTTGAAGTCTGGCTCGACGCCTAATCCCGTGTTCAAGGTGTTGATCAAGCTCGTGACTGCCACGATGACGACGGCCTCGATGATCTGCTGCTCGGAAAACCCGAGTTCACGCAATTGCGCTTTATCCGTTTCACCGAAGGCGGCCGGCTGCCGCGCCAGCTTGAGGCAGACATCAAGCAGGGTTTTGTCCGCCGGGCAAAGGTTGGAGTGATGGTGGTCCAGCGCAATCTGGTCCGCGTCCTCCTCGGGGACGCCCAAAGCCCGCAGGATCTCGCAATGAGCGGCCACACAGTAGGTGTTCAGGTTTGCCGCGGAAATGGCGAGGAAGATACATTCCTTCTGTCGTTGCGATAAGACGTCGCCGGTATTCAGCCACAGGTTCAGCGCGCGTAACTCGGCCTCCACCAGATCCGGCCACAGCATTTGGCATCGAAAGAGATTAGGGATGAAGCCCCATTTCTCTCGAACAGACACGAAGGGGGCGAACGACGCGGGGTCGATGTCGACGGTGCGAATGTATGGGCCGGTTGGCTCTCCGTGATTTCGCGGGCTTGGGTCTTGAAAGACCGTGCGCCGCTCAACAGACGCCGGAATCCAAGGGGGATCGAAATGTGGCTTCACACCGAGACCCGACGAGAGATTGCATAGATAGCCGCCCCAGGAAATAGTCAGCACGGCTTCGAGAATGTGCTCGTCCGTCAGACCATGCGACCGTAACCTTTCGATGTCTGCGGTCGTGACCCAGGTGGGGGGGCTTCCCAGGCGCATCGCGAAGTCGAGCAAGGCCACATCGGATTCCGCGAGACCGGCCTGGTGGTAATCGGAAACAATCCGACCTAGGTGGCCCTTCCCGAAGCCAAGACCGCGCAGCGTTTGATAATGCAGAGCCGTGGTGTAGAGATTCTCGCAGGCTACGGCAATAGCCAGCAATAGCAGTCCCTTCTGCCCGCGCGTGAGCGCGCGCTCACGGAACAGGAAGCAGTTCGAAATCTGAAATTCGGATTCGATCAGCCTTGGCAAGCTCGCCAGCGCCCGAATGTGGTTGGGGCTGCAGCCGAAGCCCTCGCGAAAGAAGGTAAGATGCGGCTGCTCGGCGTTCACTTGGTCTTGCAGGGGGGAATTCGTTTCTGCAACCGCTGAAGCCAAGGCGGAGCGTTGGTCCGGCCGCGTCACTACGCCCTTAAAACCCTCACCCCCACCGTTTTATTCCAGCGGACTCATCCTCGGGCGAATTATTTTGGCGGCACAGGCGAGGGGGAAAGGATCTTGAGCAGCGCGGCGATTATTCGTATCCTTTTTGCCACTGCCGGATCTAACAGTACGAATTGCCGACGCTCTGTGACCGTAGAACGCTTGGAGGGAGCAGGAGTAGAGGGCCTTCGGAGTTGGTGTGATTTCAGTACGGGCATTAGAGCCAAGCAATACCATTTGACTAAGGTGCAGAGGTGGAAAAGCAATGCAAGCAAAGGCAACGGAAGTAATACAGCAGGTTCCGATCGTGGTCTTGCCCGGCGGGGGCGATCCTCTTCGCATTGGCGACGGCCAGTTCATTCACAAGGTGAAAAGTGAAGGCACCGGGGGTGCATTTTCCGTCGTCGAAGTTGTCACGCCGCCCCAGGGAAGCGTGGCGCTGCACGTGCACGAGCGAGAAGACGAACTCGTTTACGTGCTCGACGGCACGCTCGAGGTGACGCTAGGAGATCAGACAATGAAGGCCACAAAGGGCGTACTGGCGCTCCTTCCGCGAGGCATACCGCATGGGTTCACCAATGTGGGGTCGTCGGCGAGCCGCGTGCTCGACACTATCCTGCCCGGCGGCTTCGATACCTATTTCGTCGAAATGGCAGCTCTTTACTCCAAGGGGGATCCCGATCCCGAAAAGGTCGAAGCGCTCTCAAAGAAGTACGCAGTACGCTACCTTTGACCTGCGCCGGCCGGCATTGGGGCCGTTATACCGGACGCCGCAGCCTCCGAGGATCAGACACAACGAGGCTGGCGGCGTCCCGCAACACGACGAGAGATGGCCCCGGACAACGATCGGCGTCTTTGCCGATGAGGAAGACAAACGGGAAATGACGGATCGCATACAAGGCTCAGGGACGCGGACGGGGTCGAGCGATCGCCCTTTCGATTCGTTGCACGATGACTCGATAGCGAGGAGCGTGCCCGTGCTTCAATCGGCCGCGAATGTAGCTGGGACGGCGCGGCGCAAGGCCGCAATCACGGGCGATCCACCGGTCGACGCAGTGCGGGCGCAGCTGGAACGAATTCTCGCCAGCGAAGTCTTCTCACGGTCCGCCCGGCTGAGCGGCTTCTTGCGGTTTGTCGTAGAAACGAAGTTTGGTGGCGGAGGCGACCTGAAGCAATACACCATTGGAGCGCAAGTGTACGGCCGGGGTGCGGCGTTTGATCCCACAACCGATACGATCGTTCGCGTCGAGGCGCGCCGGCTGCGGGCTACTCTGCGGAGATTCTACGAGGACGGAGGACGCTCCGATCTTGTGTTGATTGAGGTGCCGAAAGGAGGCTATGAGCCTGTCTTTCGTTGGAGGGCGCCTTCGCCCGCGGCGCCTCTGGACGCCGCTCCGTGTTCCGTGGCTGTACTTCCATTCGAGAACCTCGGTCCCGATGACCGACAGAACGATCTCGCCGCTGGCATCGCGGACGAGATTATCAATGCGCTGGCGCAGGTCGAGGGCCTTCGGGTCGCCGCGCGCACTTCGACGTTTGCGTTCAGGGGCTGTTACCAGGACATTCGAAGCATCGGTGAAGCGCTGAACGTAGGAGTGGTTGTCGAGGGGTCGGTGCGCGGGGAAGGGAATCGGGCGAGGGTTACGGCCCAAATCATCAACATCCGCGACGGATATCACTTCTGGTCGCAGCGGTTTGATCGCGAAGGGGAGAGCGCGTTCGCGATTCAAGACGAGATCGCAGCCGCAGTGACCGATCAAGTGCGAAGGCTGTTCGCGCAACGCGCAAGCGACGAAGCTAGTCATGCTGCAACGCGAACTTCTGGAGTTGGAGGTGAACCGCGGGAGGATGTGTCCGCAGCGTCAGGCAACAAGGCGATGGTGCAACAGCCACGCGTGCCAGATGGGGTGGCTGAGAGTACCGCGCGCGTCCGCAACGAACTTCTCCCCCGGCTCTATAGAGTTGAAAGATGCCGGCGCAGCAACCTGATGGCTGGAAGACAAAGAATCTCCAAATCGTCCTAACCGTTCCCGTTGTAAAGCACACTTCGGGCCGGCCGCGTAGTCTGGCTACTCACGTCTGGTGACAGCGTTACTGGACGGGTTCCTTGACCCTCACTATCCGGTCCGCAGGCACGTCTCTGAATTCCTGCACGGTTCCGGACGGCCAGCGGATTTCCACAGCGTCGGCGGACGTGTTCGAACCCAAGCCGAAGTGGACGGGTCCGGCACTGGATGAGGCATACCCGGCGGCGAAAACCACTGCGCCATGCTGCGGTTGCCCGCCGGCCACCAGCTTGATCCGCGCGCCAATCGCATCGCGATTGCTCTTGGTCCCTTCCAAGCGGAACTGAAGCCAGTGATTGGCGCCGGGGCTGTTATTGATCCAGATCTCAGCCGGAGCATTAAGCGCGCTGACCACTACATCAAGGCGGCCATCGCCGTTGAAGTCCGCAACGGCGGCGCCGCGATGGCGTGCGGGCCGCTGCGCATCGAAACCTGCCTCAGCGGTGAGCGCCTCGAATTTCGCGCCGCCCGCATTGCGGAATACGGTATTCAGCTGTTCGATGGGCGCTCGCGACGCATGCTCCAGCGACTGTACGTGGCCGCGCGAGACAAAGAGGTCCTTCCATCCGTCGTTATCGAAATCCCCGAAGTTGGGCGAGTACCCGGCCATCGGCGCGCTCAACCGGGCCATGCCGCTCGCGTTCGTGATGTCGGCAAACTCCCCTTTTCCCAGGTTGCGGAACACGGGAAAAGTCTCGTTGTCCAAGGCCACATATGTAATGTCCGGATTGCCGTCGTTATCCACATCGCCGGCGGCCACCCCCATTCCGGAAAGGAACTCTCCATTTTCCGCGAGCGCGACGCCAGCCTGAAACGAGATCTCCTCGAACTTGCCGCCGCCCCTGTTACGAAAGAGAAAATTGTAGGCTTTGTCGTTCGCGACAAAAATATCCATCCAGCCGTCCAAATCGAAATCGGCGACCCCTACACCCATCCCTTTCCCGGGGTGGGCGCGGATGCCGGCCTCGGCGGAAACATCGCGAAAGGTCCCGCCGCCGTTGTTCAGGTAGAGCCGGTTGGGAGTGGGCTTGTAGAGTTTCGGGTGGCAGTAGTCCAGCCGCCCCGGCGAAGCTTCGCAAGCCGGCTCGGTCTTGCTGTCCCAGGCCAGGTAGTTGACCACAAACAGATCGAGCTTTCCGTCGTTGTTGACATCGACGAACGCACCCCCGACCGACCAGAGCGGGCCGTACTCCGGGTCGGACCCTGCGATCCCTGCCTCTTTCGTAACGTCGTTGAAAACGCCGTTCGCCCGGTTGTGGTAGAGGCGATTGCCGTGGACCCCGCCGACAAAGAGATCCTGAAATCCGTCATTGTCGTAGTCGCCCACGGCGACTCCATTGTCATAGCCCCAGCCGGCCAGGCCCGACCGCTCGGTGACGTCTTTGAAGTTGCCTTTGCCGTCGTTTTCGAACAGCCGGTTGGAGTACTGTGGCGCGGTCTTCTCGAGCGTCTTGATATCCGCCCCGTTCGCGAAGAAGATGTCCAGGTAGCCGTCATTGTTGAAGTCGAAGACCGCCACGCCGCCGGCCATCGTCTCGGGGGCGTGCCGCCGCTCGGTTTCGCCGCCATCGAGCCGGAACTCGATCGGCCGGTAGGTGAAATAGATGGGGGCCCGCGCCATCTGGCCGAACGCCAGCGCCCACACACCAGCCCCGAAGACAGCAGCCGTGGCCGTTCTTGTCAGGCTCATGGTTGTTCTCCGGCCGCGCGCCGCAGAACGATCGTAGCACCTTAGCCAGAGGGTCGCCCGTTCCAGTCCTGCCGCACCCGCCAGCCCATTCACCCTATTTGCAGCGGCGACTGTTTGTGATACGCGCAACGCTTCTCAAATATCGGTTTTTGAAACAGACATTCTTTCTGGACACGCACCACCTGTTCAAACTTAGTTAGGTTGCCTCGTTATAGTGGCGAGCGTCCTGAGAGTCCCATCAGGGGAAATCTTCCGGACTCTGGGAATCCACGCTTGGCGATCGTCGGCGGGAATGTGAAAATATTCGAGCACGTAGATATCGTTGCCAGAGATGGCAACACCGGTTGGAGACCAAGGCGGTTCCGATCTAACCACAATCTCACTTCGGCCCTGCGCGGAAATCCGCAGAAGAGCCCGGCAGCCGTTCGCGGCAGCGTAGATGGTTCCGTCTGCCGCTACTGCCAGACCGCGGAGGTAGGGGGGCTTTGGTGTGTCCGGAAGAGGATCAGAGCATTCAGGAGAGGAAATGGAATCCCGGAATGGCCTGACGTTTCCGTTCCGATCGATTCTGTGGATGGAATCGTTATCAGTGACGTAGAGGAAGCCGTCGGGACCGTTCGTCACGCCGTTGACCCACAGCATGGGTTTGGGACTGCTGTCTGTGGGAAGCGTTGCAAAAACAGATCGCTGTCCCTGGGGCGTCCGGCGGACAAGCTCGCGTGGACCGTTGGGGTTGTACGGAACGTAGTAGAGGGCCCCGTCAACTCCTACGGCAATGGGGTAGTCACTGGAGATGATTAGCGCCGGCAAGGCGCCGGCCGGTGTTACCCGCTCGAAGGAGCCTCGATCAAATTCGCCCAGCCCTTCGGATTTTGCGAAGTGACCGATCTCGTCAAGCGCCATCCAGTGGTAGGCCACTGTGTGGATCAAAGTCAACTCGCCCTGCGCGTCGATTTTCCAGACGCCCTGACCTGTGTCCACGAAGTAGACCTGCTGTTGGGCGTCCACGACAATGCCAGAACCGGGATGGGCGTTGAGAGCAATGGCTGCAGCGACTGCGAGGCTCAATCCGGCAAGAGGAGCCGCTAAGCCTCGGGGTCGCAGGCGCGGAATCGGAGAGAATGTGAGCCAAGACATGGGTGACCTCGCCGTAGCGCCGGTCGAATCATACGCCCCTACAGCGGCAAGAAGCAAGAAGATCTTCTACCCCGTTGGCTGGTGCATGGTGCGAGGCCGGGATAGCGCAAAATCGTGGTAGCGTGATAGATTGATGCGTGCCCGACCACGGTAAACCATAGAGCTTATGAGAATCGTACTTCTTGCGGCGGTTCTGGGAGCTGTCTCCTACGGGCAGTCGGAGATGCCCGTCAAACCCGCCGAAATCTATCAGACCTATTGTGCCGGTTGCCATGGTGCGCAAATGGAAGGCGGCCAGTACTCGCCACTGATAAAGACGGATTGGATGTATGGCGGCAACCGGGCTGGGATGCTCAGAACGGTCATGTACGGGGTCTCGGGCACAGACATGGCTGCCTGGTCGAAAGTGCTTCCCAAAGAGCAAATTGAGGCGCTCGTTGACTACATCATTGCAAGCCGCGACAAACTGCCTGCAAAGCCTGCTGCCAAGCCGGATTCCATTCAGACGGCCGACTATCTCGTTCGTATTGAGACAGTGATCCCGGACGGCTTCAACTCTACTCCGTGGGGAATCGAGTTTGTGGACGAGCGCCGGGCGCTCATCACCGAGCAACGCGGCGGCCTGCGCTGGATGGTGGATGGCAAGCTCGACCCGGCGCCGATCACTGGAATTCCAGAAACGATCCAATATGGAACCGGCGGGATCTTGGACCTCGCTGTGGACCCGAACTACACAAGCAACGGATGGGTCTACATCGGGTACGTTCATCCTCTCGGCGAAGGCCCGACCAGGGAAAGGCCGTCGATGACGCGAATCATCCGAGGTCGCGTCGACGACCATCGGTGGGTCGAGCAAGAGCTGCTTTTCCGAGTCTCCGACGAACTGCATTTCGCCGATGCCGGGCGGTGGGGATGCAGACTTCTGTTCGATAAAGACGGATATCTGTACTTCACGATCGGAGACATTCGCCGGAACGACGATGTGCAGCCACTGAGCACGCCGAGCGGGAAGGTGTATCGGATTCTCCCCGACGGCTCGATCCCGCCGGACAACCCCTATGTCGGCAAGCCGGGCGCTATTGAGGCCATCTTTACAACCGGCAACCGCAACGTTCAAGGAATCGACCAGCATCCGGTGACCGGCGCGATCTGGGCGACCGAGCATGGACCCATGGGCGGCGATGAGATGAACATTTTGCGCCTCGGCCGCAACTACGGCTGGCCGGTCATCACGTACGGACTCGATTACGATGGCACGCCCGTGTCCCTCCTGACCGAAAAGGAGGGATTGGAGCAGCCGGTCAAATACTGGAAGCCGTCGCCTGGCATCAGTGCGCTCGAATTCTACACCGGCGACATGTTCCCGAAGTGGAAGAACCAGGCATTCGCCGGAGCCTTGGTATTCCAGGAAATTAAACGCTTGAAGCTGGCCGGTGAGCAGGTCGAAGAGGAGGAAGTCCTTCTGAAGGGCTATGGCCGTGTGAGAGACCTGAAAACGGGTCCGGACGGTGCAATCTACGTCCTGCTCAATCAGCCCGACATGCTGCTGCGGCTCACGCGTTAGCTTGCACTCCAACGCCGTCCCGATCGGGATGGCCAGATCTTTCGTTTCGCCAACGAATCGAGGCGTGCAGTCTCCTCAGAGAGACGGTGTTGCCTTCTATTGTTGATCCGCGCGGCGGGAGATCTATTTGTCGATGCCGAATGAATAAACCTTGGCGTCCCAAGTGGTGAAGTAGACCTGCCCCTTGGCAACCGCCGGGCCTCCGAAGTGTGCCCAACTCTCAACCAGGTTCTCACTGGAATACAGCACCTTGCCGGTCGCCGCATCGAAGGCGTAGAGTGTCGCGTTCCCGCGCGGTCTGGCGCGTACTTCGGGAGGGAAGTAACCCCCTTGCCGCGTGTTTTCTCCCGTAGCAACGGCATACACCACGCCGTTGGCAACGACCGGCGGGTCGGGCACATGCATGTCACGGGAGATCCATACCGGCACAACGGACGGCTTGGCGTCCTCGACCACCAACCGGAACGCCATGATACTTCCTTGCTCGGCCGGTCCATAGCTGTGTTGAAAGCGGGACGCTACGTCTTGAGCCGGCGGTCCCCACATGGGCATCAACAGCCAGCGCTCGCCTTGCGCGTCCTCCCAAGTCGCCATGGATCCCCACACACCGCGGCCCCATAGCCGCACGTCGTCATTGCCCCAGCGCCCTGCATAGAGGGGTGTATGCTGACCGGCCCCAGAAAGTGCTTCGGCGTCGAGCAGATAGAGCACGGCCTCCTTGCCGGCGGCGGCCAGCAGCGTCCATTGTCTGAAGGGAAAGACAACCGGGCCGGCCGAACCAAGATCGATATCGCGGGTATTCAGGTCCTGCCAGTTTGCCGGAGTGAAGTGGTCCACAAGTTCGAGATTTTTGAAGTTGACTGCCACGATCGACTGGCCAAACCTGCCGCGGTCCGGATCGTAGGGGCCGTCGGCGGTCTGTCCATACAGGCCCAGCGGTCCGCGCACCAATCCTCCGCGACCCCAGGCACCCGCAGGTCTCCCGGTGCTGGTGCTGAACTCGGTCTTGGGGCGCGCTGGGTCTTTGATGTCCATGGCGGCAAAATTCGCCGACGCCCCGCCGCAGCCTCGGGCCACGGGTGTGTAGATGATGCCATCGATCAGGTTCAGACTCCAGTTGCGGGCGTAAGGCGCGACAAAATCAGTTGGCGGGAAACGATCCTCTCCATCCCGGATGCTTAAGCCACGTAGTTTGCCATCGCTGGTGGTCAGGTAAACAATGCCGCTCTCTTTATCGATTACCGGGGTGGCGTTGACGGTGTTCGGACACAGGTACGTGGATCGCTGCTTGGGCGCCTCGGTGGCTGTGAACTCTTTCTGCCAAACAACCGCTCCAGTTGTGGCGTCGAGCGCATAAATCTTGTCGTGGCTGCCGGCCACGATGACCAAGTCCTTCGGCCCTTGCGCCGTTCTGACTCCTTCCACCACAAGAGGCGACGTCAGGGTCGAGAGAACCTCCATCTCGGGCGCCGTATCCAGTTGGGCGGCCCACTTCAGCTTCAGGCCCGGCACGTTGTCTTTGGTCAGCGTCGTTTCCGCCCTGTTCCAGCCCGTTCGCTCCTCGTCATAGCCCCAGGTGAGCCAACCTGCTTGCTGCGCGCGGCAGAGGGGCGGACAAACCGCCAAAGCCAAGCCTGTGTAGACGGCGATTTCCCTCAGAAAGCCTTTCGTGAAACTCATGCCTTCTCGATCTCCATTGGCTCCTACTCGGCGATGAAACTCATTGAACCCGATGTCTTCCGTGGGTCGCTACGGTTCCAGGTGCTGCTTCAAGAACTGGACAGTGCGCATCCAGGCCTGCTGGCTTGCTTTCTCATTCGCCCCGCCGCCTGCTGGCCGGCGCAGAAAGCCGTGGTCCGCTCCTTCGTAAATCTCCTTCTCGTATTGCTTGCCGAGCTTCTTCAGTTCCGCCTCGGCGTCCCGAATCGTGCCGTTGACGGAAGCATCGTTGCCGCCGTAGAGGCCGAGCACCGGCGCTTGCAGATTTGCCAACACGGAAGCGGCGGGCAACGCCCCATCGTAGGCAACGGCCACGCTCAAGCCCGGTTGCGCCGCTGCGTACTGAAAGCTGACCGCGCCACCCCAGCCAAACCCCACGACACCAATTTTGCCGGAGGGCGCTGGCACGACTTGGTTGTGTGGCTTGATGCCGGCCCGGACGGACCGCTGCTTGAGAGAGCCTGTGTGGCCGACCACGGCGTCCAAGCGGCGGTTGACCTCATCCAGACTGAGCGATGCCACCAGCTTCGCGGCGGTTTCCGTGCCCATCGCAATCGACCCATAACCGCCGGGTGCTTTGCCACTCAGCAGATCGGGCACAATGGCGATGAATCCCTCGGCCGCAAGCTGATCCGCCACGGCGCAAACCCAGTCCGTCAAACCGGACTTGTCATGCAGCACAATCACGACCGGGGCATCATCTTCCCGTTCCGGGAAGACCATCCAGACGTTCAGCGTCTCTTTGGCTTCTCTGACCCGAGCCCATTCCTCCCAGCGGGGGGAATGATCCAGATGCACCAGCGCCTCCTTCTCCCGGGGCGGCAAAGTGGACAGCTGCGCCACCACCCAGCGCGGAGAAATCGCTAGCGATGCCGTGAAAACCAAAAAGGCTGAGGTGAGGATGCGAACCTTGCTTTGCGGCATATTGCGTACTTCCGAAATTGGCCCGGGTGGCTTAAGTTCCAGAGCGTCGCCTGTATGGGCAACGCGCCCGCATTTCCTGAAGAGAGAAGCGATCTTCGGCAGTTCGGGCCTCGCGTCCCCTGCCGGGCCACTATTACTCGACCACAACACTAGCGGGGATTATTCGCTTTCCAGGGAGCAACCTGTCTTGTCCCCACCAAACCTCCCCACAGGGCCGGCTCCGCTTGTACAATAGAATCTACAATCTACTATTATGCGGGTTCCCGTCCTGGTTTGGCTAATCCTGGTGGCGCCGATGGTTGCCCAAGAGCTGCCACGCACACGGCCAAACATAACGGGTGTCTTTCCCCACGGCGCCCAAACAGGAGGGGATGCCGAGATCACAATCCGCGGCCGCAATCTTCAGAATATTTCCGCAATCGACTTCGTCACTTCCAAAGTGACAGCGCAGGTGCTCGAGACGAAGCACAACCTTGTGCGCGCCCGTGTCCATATTGATGCCGCGGCGGAACCTGGGCGGCACGACTTCCGCGTTGTGGGGCCGCACGGTTCGGCGATGGCTGTGTTTGATGTGGGCAGCCGTCCGGAATCGTTCGAAAAGGAACCCAACAACGACATGGATGGCGCTCAGCCTCTCGAATTTCCTGTAGTGCTGAACGGTGTTATCCGGCCGCGCGACTACGACTACTTCAAGTTCACCGCGCGCGCTGGCCAGACCATAACATTCGATATCGGCGCCGGACGGAATGATTCCGGTCTTGACGCGGTGCTCAGCCTGCTGGATGAAAGCGGCGTCGAGATCGCCTATAACGACGACTACTACTGGTTCAAAGATCCACATTTGGTCTATACCTTCCCCAAAGGCGGCGCGTACTTCCTGCGAATCTTTGGCACAGGGGAAAGCGGCTCTCCCGACGATGACTATCGGCTGAGTGCGGGTGAGTTGCCGCACGTCTACCATGCCATGCCGCTGGGCGGGCAACGCGGAGAGAGCGTGGATGTCCGGCTTTTCGGCGTCAACCTGGGGGGAATCGGGAACGTGGTGTTGGGCGAAGGTCTCGCCGAAGCCGAAGTCGTGTCCCGCGGCAAGGAATCAGCCACCGTTCGGCTCACGGTTCCGGAAGATCTGGCGAGCGGAGACTATCGCCTGCACATCGAGAGCGCGGCGCTTCCCGTGCCCTTCGCCGTGTCGGACCTGCCCGAGGTCACGGTCACCACGGAATCCGCCGGCAACAAGCAAGACGCCTTTCCCGTGGCCCTTCCCGTGGTCGTCAACGGCGTGATTGACGCTCCTCGTGCGACGCACCATTTTTCGTTTCAGGTGGACGAACCACAAACGATCCTGCTCGCGGTGGATTCCTATCGATTCGACTACCACCTGGACCCAGTAGTGATTCTCTACGACGACTCGGGCACGCGCATCGCCTACCAGGACGACCCCACGACCAACTCGGCCAAGGAACCGGCCAATGTCGACCCGCACCTGGTCTTTCATCTGCCGAAAGCTGGCCGCTATTTCGTCAGAGTGCGTGACAACGCCTTTCGCGGCGACCAGAATTTTCCCTATCGGCTCACGCTGAAGCGGGCGGAACCTGACTTCGTTGCGGGGATCGTCGGCACCGACGACACATTGTTTCGAGGAAGAGAGCATACTGTCATCGTGCAGGTGCGGCGCCTCGAGGGCTGGAACACACCCGTGGAGGTTTGGGCGGAGAATCTGCCCGCCGGCGTCACAGGGCCGGGACGGGTCGTCGTTCCCACGGAGCCGACGCGCTTCAAGGGAACGTGCGCCGAGGAGCACATTCTGGATGGAACCAAGGTCGAGTATCCGCTGCAAATAGCCGCCGACGCTCCTTTGGGTCTGAGCCGCGTTCGCTTTCGAGCGCGCGGCGTGATGAACGGCCGCGTCGTCGAGCATGAGGTGGTTCCGCGCTACTGGTTCCGGCCGCTGAAGAAGACGCAGGGCTTCTCACAAGCCGCCGATCTGTATGCCACCGTCGCCGATCTTCCGGGACTGGTGCTCGGCGTGCCGGATCGGGTCCCTGCACCCTTGGAAGGAGAAGGAACGATTCAAGTGGTTGTCACGCGTCTGGATGACGGCACGGCTCCGCTCGAACTTCGGCCGGCCGAAACACCGGACGGTCTCGTCATTGAGCCCGTGACGGTCCGGCCCGGCGGCACTCTGGCCGATGTGAAGGTCTCCGCCTCCGCGAAGGGGTCCTTTCCCATCATCCTGGAAGGTAAAACGGAAGGCAAACTCCTCGGCAGATCACATCCGATCATGATCGATGTGGGGGCCGCCCCTGAAAGAAGAGAGGTAGTCACAAATGACGAGTAAGATATTCGTGCTGCTCGCCGCTTCAGCGCCCGCCTGGGGCGCGGAGGGTCTTTCCGTATACCCACCCGCGATCAATCTCATCGGACGCAACGCCACCCAAGTGGTTGCCGTAAGTGCGGGCGAGCGCGACATCACCCCCGAGTGCTCCTTCCGTTTGGGGAACGCTGCCGTGGCCCAAGTCTCGAAAGATGGCCTTGTGAGCGCCGCAGCCGATGGCACGTCGGAACTCGCCGTTCAATGCGGCAGTGAGACGGCGCGGATTCCGGTTACAGTCTCCTCGGCGCATGAAGACCCGAAATTGAGCTTCGTAAAGGACGTTGTCCCGGTCTTCACCATGGCCGGCTGTGCGGGCTCGAATTGCCACGGCTCGATTCGCGGCCAGAATGGATTTAAGCTATCGCTGTTCGGCTACGAGCCTGAATTCGACTTCCAGGCGATCGGTCCGCGCCTTGACCTCGCCAACCCCGAAAAAAGCCTGGTTCTGACGAAGCCGACTTCTCAGGTCGCGCACGGCGGCGGTTTCCGGTTTGCGCTGAACTCTCTCGAACACCGCACGATTCTGGAGTGGATCAGCAGCGGAGCGGCCTACGACAGCGAAGGCTCGCCGCGCATCGCTTCCCTCAAAGTGTTTCCCGAAGAGCGCACTCTCGACGGCGTCGGCGCGTCCCAGCAACTGATCGCCACGGCTACTTATACCGACGGCACCAGCCGTGACGTGACGCACCTGGTGCAGTACACCTCCAACGACCCTGACACGGTGCAAGTGGATTCCGGCGGCAAGGTCAAGGCTCTGCAACTCGGTGAAACGGCCGTCATGGTGCGCACACTCGGCCAGGCCGTGGCGGCCAAGATCTACGTCGCCCGGCCGCCGCTCACAAAGGCGGTTCCACCGGCTCCCCGGAATAATTTCATTGACGAACACGTTTTCGCGAAGCTCGAGCGTCTGCATATCGAGCCTTCCGGCCTCTCAAGCGATTCCGATTTTTTGCGCCGCGCCTACGTCGACACCATCGGCCTGCTGCCGACGCAGAAGGAAGCTGAGGAGTTCCTCGGCTCGAAGGATCCGGCCAAGCGCGCCCGGCTGATCGACCAGCTTCTGGAAAGGCCCGAGTTCGCGGAGTTGTGGGCGCTGCAGTTCACCGAACTGTTTCGGGCCGGCACGCGGGAAGCGGGTAACAAGGCCGCGCGGATCATTTACGACTATATGAAGCAGTCCATTGCCGGGGACAAGCCCTTCGACCAGATCGTCACCGAGCTGCTTCTGAGCCAGGGTCCGCATCTCTATTCTCTGGGCAGCTTCTGGAACGTCACGTTCGACTCCAACCCGGAGGACCACGCCACCAACATCAGCCAGATCTTTCTCGGTACGCGCATCGAGTGCGCCAAGTGCCACAACCATCCTTGGGAGAAATGGACCCAGGACGATTTCTACGGCTTTGCGGCGTTCTTTGCGCGGGTCAAGATCAAGCAGATTCACGAGGACGACGAGAATGAGCACTATTACGCCGAGGAAGGCACGGTGATTCATCCCAAAACGAAAGAGGCCGCCGTTCCGAAATATCTGAACGCTGGTTTCGAACCGGATGAACCCGAGAAAGACATCCGCGTTCCATTGGCGAAATGGATGACCGCCCCGGAGAACCCCTTCTTCTCGCGGGCCACGGTGAATCGTGTCTGGAAGCACTTCCTGGGCCGGGGGCTCGTGGAAGCCGTGGATGACTTTCGCGTCACGAATCCGCCGACCGATCCGGCTCTGCTCGATGCGTTGGCGAAGGACTTCTCTTCGCACGGCTACAACTGGAAGCATCTGGCGCGAACGATTCTCAACTCCCGCGCGTATCAGCTCAGTGCTGAGCCGACTGAGTCGAATCGTGACGACCAGCTGAACTACTCGCGCTACTACATGCGGCGCATGCTTGCGGAAACAATGCTCGATACCATTGTGCAGGCCACCGGCATTCCCGAGAAGTTCAGGGGCTTTCCTCCGGGCACTCGAGCTATGCAGCTCTATACAAGCCGGCCCAACGTCAACTATATGCTGGCTGCTTTCGGGCGGCCGAACCGTGAAACAATTTGCGAGCGGGAGGCGATCCCCGACATCGTTCAGACGCTGCACCTGATCAGCGGCGATACGATCAACAAGAGAGTAGCGCAGTGGAAGCCCGACGATTCCCTGAACGACGTGCAGCAGCTCGACGCGATCTACCTGAGTTCGCTCTCACGCTACCCGACCGCGCCCGAGCGCGAGCGCATCCTGAGGGGCCTCGCGACTCGAGACCGCCGCGCCGTCTATCAGGACGTGCTGTGGGCCATCTTGAATTCCAAGGAATTTCTGTATAACCACTAGAGGCATCCGATGAGCCAATTCGACCGCCGCGGTTTTCTCAAGCTTGGCGCCATTCTTCCTTGGGGCTACGTGAGCTGGGGTGACGTACTGCGCGCCCAAGTGCAGCCCAAGAAGGACCTCTCGGTCATTCACCTGTTTCTCCAGGGCGGCTTGAGTCAGATGGATTCCTTCGATCCGAAGCCCGACGCCGACCCCAAGTACCGCAGCCCCTTCAAGACCATTCCCACCAACGTCGACGGGCTGCGGGTGACGGAACATCTGCCGCTCTCGGCGAAGCAAGCCGACAAATACACCGTCATCCGCTCGATGACGCACAAGAAGTCGGCGCATGGCGAGGCTGTGACCCTGCTGCTCACCGGGCACGATGCGCTTCCGACGTTGCAGCCGCCGTCGATGGGATCGCTGATCGAGAAGGAACTTGGCCCTCGCAATGAATTGCCGGGGTATGTCTGGGTGCCGCAGTCGCCGGGAAACTCGGCGCGCGGCGGTTTCCTCGGCCCGACCTATAATCCGTTTGATGCCGGCGAGACGAACGTGCCTCGCTACAGCGTCCGCGACCTTGACCTGCCTATGGGCGTCGATTGGTCACGCATGGAAGGGCGTCACTCGCTTTTGTCGTTCGTGGACTCCAGAATCGCCAAATGGGACACAACGCAAACGTTCGAATCGATCGATTCCTACTATCAGACGGCTCTCGATTTGATGCGCTCGCCGCTTGCCAAGAAGGCCTTCGACATCAACGCCGAGCCCGAGAAGTTGCGCGACAAATACGGGCGTACCACCATGGGCCAAGGCTGTCTGCTGGCAAGGCGTCTGGTCGAAGCGGGCGTCCGGTTTGTGACCGTTAGCAAGCAGGGGCAGGCCTGGGACCACCACAGCAACATCTTCCCGCTGCTTTCGAACAGCTTCCTGCCGGAATTCGACGCCGCCTACGCCGCTCTTCTCGAGGATCTTTCCGAGCGTGGCATGCTTGATTCGACGCTGGTGCTCATGACCGGCGAATTCGGCAGAACCCCGGAGATCAACGTCAACGCCGGACGCGATCACTGGCCGGCTTGTTTCACGGTCACCATCGCGGGCGCGGGCTTTGAGGGCGGCCGCGTCATCGGCGCCTCAGACAAAGACGGGAAATTCATCACCGATACTCCCGTCGAAGTGCCCGACTTCATGGCGACCCTCTATCACAGGCTGGGCGTCGATCACACGAAGGAAAACATGAGCAACATCGGACGTCCTTTGCGGATCGTACCCGACGGTGAGCCGCTGACGTTCCTCTGACGAGTCCCGCCACGTCCCGTCTGCCGGCTTCCTTTGCGGGTACGAGGGCCCTGGGCCTGCATGAAACTCAGTACGTCAACCGCAGCCCCAGTTGAAATTCCCTTGGCGAATTGGCTTGGCTGCTGATGCGGCCGAAAGAAATCGAGTTGAAGTTCGTGTCGGGATTGCCGAACTGCACACGGTTGGACACGTTGAACGACTCAATGCGAATCTGCAGGGATACTCTCTCATTGATCTTCGCGTTTTTGAACAGCGAAACATCGAAGTTTGCGACGCCGGGCCCGGCAAGATTCGGCATGATGCGGGGAGCATTTCCGAACGTGAACGAATCGTTGGCCGCGAAGACGGAGGTGTCGAAGTACCTGCCGAGGCGGCCCAGGATATCGCCTTCCAGCCTGGCGTCGGACCCGGTCCAGTTCGGCCTCTGCTGCCCGGCCAGCGAGCCGCTGTCATTGCCGCCCACGATCTGCAGCGGCTGGCCGCTTTGAAACAGCGTCAGGCCGTTCACCTGCCAGCCCCCCAGGATTTTGGCGATGACTCCGCCCTCACTTAATCGCGCCTTGCCGGGGCCAAACGGCAACTCATAAACATAGCTGATGGCGAGATTGTGGGGCGTGTTGAACACGCTCACGGATCGGTCGCCCCGCAGGTCGTAGTAGTTCTGTGGCACGCCGCACACCAGGCATATCCCGGGGAATCCGGTCCGGCTGGGCACCACATCGTCAATCAGCTTCGACCAGGTGTAGGACCCCAGCACGCTGAAGCCCTCCGAGAAACGGCGCTCCACTTTCAGATACATCGCGTGGTAGATCGACGAGCCATACATCGCATCCCGGCTGGACAAGCCCAGGAACTGCGGGAACGGCCGCAGAGACTGCCCTCGTGTCATCGTTGGGGCGGCGAGCGGGCCTTCTTTGATGACGCCGAAGAAGGGATTGGGAACCTTGTCGTTCAGCGCCGTCCCTAAACGCAGATGCTCCGGATGAATCTGGTTCCATTCCGCAATACCGGGGAGATGGACGCCTCGGGAACCTGCATAGGCAATCTCAAACAAAACGTCTTTCGGAAGCTTTCTCTGAATATCGAAATTCCAGGACTGCGTGTAAGGCAACGGATGATCCCGGTCGATAAAGTCCACCGACTGGCCGAGGTTTGTTAGTAATCCTTTTGTGTTGCCAGGGGCCACGCAAAAGCCTGTGGGGAACGGGTCTGCCAGCGTCGCGGCCGGCGTCAGCCCTCCGTCGAGGCTCGCAAGGACAGAGGTGGCGCAACTAAAACCAGCGTTCGGAAGGCCATTGAAATTCCGTCCCGCGCCCCAACTGTTGCCGAAGAAAACCCCGTACCCGCCCCGGACCACAGTGTTGTCACTCAGAGCGTAGGCCAGTCCAAACCGCGGAGAGAAATTGGCCGATGAGCTTTCCCAATGCCCCCGGGACAGCCCGTTGACCCCGGGGTAGAGCGGCCCGCCGCGAACCTCGACACCGTTCGGCAGGACGGCCGTGCTTCTGAAGTCGAAATTCGAAATCTGGTTGCGCCGTTCGACGCGCGGCGTTTCGTAGTCGTACCGCAGTCCCAGGTTCAGCGTCAGTCCGGGCGTCAGTTTGTAGCCGTCTTCCACGTAGAAACCGTAATAGCGGTTCGTGGTGCTGGCATGCACCTCCGTCGGGTTGTGCAGGCCCCCGCCGAGAGCGCCGAGAAGAAACGCCGCATACCCCAGGCCCGACGTCGCACTGCTCTGATAAGGATTAGGCCCCTGCGTGAACGCTTTGGTGAAAGAGTAGATTCCGGCCGCATTGTCGCTCGATTCGCCATTGAATCTGGCGATATCGAACACGCCGCCGAACTTCAGGGAGTGCTTGCCGCTGATCCTGGTCATGTTGACACGGAACTCGGGACGGTCGTAGCCGTCGTGCTCAAACCGGAAGCGGCCGATGTTCGCCATGCCCTCAACGGTAAAGGCGGGGAAACCGGCGAGCCGGCTGTTGGCGGCCAGGTATGCCGGGAAACCCAGATCGGTTGGATCGAACCGGTTCGTGCTCACCGACGTTCGAAAGTGCGCGAAGCGGTTGTACGACATCACAAACTCCCCGAACACGGCCGGAGAGAAAGTCTTGGTCAATTTGATGACTCCCGAGGCGTGCGTCTGATCCGTGTTGTCGTCGTAGGCGTCCGCGATGCCGCCAAACACATTCGGCCGCTCAAAATGAACCCACGAGGAGGAAAGCCGCACCGTCAGCATAGCGCTGCTGTTCAGTTGGTGATCAACGCGGCCCGAGTAATCATTGGTACCTTGCGGCTGGGAGCCGTTGAAGAAGAAGTTATTGAGTCCGGTGAAAGGATCACCCGCCGACGTCGGCTTTGGATAGTGCGCTTGAACGTTCCCTGCCACCGGGTCGGTCCTCGCCCCGGGTATTCGGTTGTTTTCAAACTGTGTGCGTACGAATTTTCCAGGGCTGTTGGCGTCGGGCGTCGTGCTGAGTGGATCGTACAGCCGGACGAGGCTTCCGTCCGCCGCAAGCGTGCGCGAGAAGTCGCCGCTCTTCTGCGCGCCGGTCGGCACCGTGAGCGTGCGCGGCGCCGGCAGCCGGAATCGCAGCCCTTCATAGCCGAAATAAAAGAATGTCTTGTTTCTCGCGATCGGACCGCCGGCGGTACCTCCAAACTGGTTGGATCGCAAGGGAGGTTTGGTCAGCCCCGACCGTTTGGTGAAGTAGTTCGTGGCCTGCAGCGCGTCGTTGCGGAAGAACTCAAAAAGACTTCCCCGAAGCTGATTCGTGCCGCTCTTGGTGACAATGTTGATCACCCCTCCCGCGGAATTCGAATACTCGGCGCTGAAGTTGTTCGTTTGCACCTTGAATTCCTGGACCGATTCGAGTTGTGCGCTGTACTCGGGGCCGTTGAACCCGACGTTGTTGTTGTTGGCGCCATCCAGAACAAACTGGTTCTGGCCAGGGCGGGAGCCGTTGATCGAAAAGAACTGGAAATGGCTTTCGAACACCGGCTGGTTCATCGTGACGGCGGGCATTTTGACGCCGGGCACGAGCGCCATAAAAGCGCTCGAATTGCGGCCTTTCATCGGAACGTTGGCAACCTTGTCCGAGGAAACGACGCCCCCCATGGCGTTGGTCCCAGCGTCAAGAAGCGGAACCTCGCCCGAAATGTCAATCGCTTCGGCGATCGATCCGATGTCCAACTGAAAATCGACCCGGGCGGTTTGCGCCACCTGAAGCTGGATTCCGGAGCGGCTTATGGCGCGAAAGCCTTCCGTCTGTACGCTGATGCGATAAGATCCGGGCTGCAGAAGAGGAACCACGTAGCTGCCGGCAACGTTCGTGGTGCTTTCCCATTTGATGCCGGTTCGCTCGTTCTCAACCATCACCTGGGCGCCGGGAATGACAGCCCCCGAGGCATCGGTGACGATTCCGTTAATCTGAGCCGTGAGTTGGGCGGACAGGGGCCGTGGACCGCTCGCCAACGCGGCCAACAGCAACACGCAGCACATCCCGATGATGCGCCGTTCATCTCCAGGGAACTTGCCCGGCATCATCCTCCTCTTGGACGACTAGCCGCCAAACGCCTCGCTTGTCACCGCACGGACCGCCCTTGAGGCCAAGCCCTATGCGGACTCAAACAACGATCGCCACCATGTCTCCACGCACTCCACTCACCAGCACCGAACCTCAGCCTTACTGCGGACCGGCGCCACCCTCGATCCTCCTTAGCGCCCTGCGTCTTTTCTCGCGGCTAGGGGCCGCCCGCTCGAGAAATCGCGAGCAACCTGCTCCTGGGCGTCTGCGATTTCGCTTTCCAGCCTGGGCAGGCTGCCCAGAACAGCATTGACGGTCTCTTCGGCTGTCTTCACACGTACTCTGTTCTGGCCGGCGTCCACCTCAACCGGCAGGCTCGCACCCGCAAATAACCCCAGAACGGCACGGTGGAGTTCTTCCGTCGAGCCGAATGCCCGCAGAACACGGTCCTTCCAGTCGCCGCCGGGACTCGGCCCGGCTGGCACGGACATCACTCTCTGCTCCGTGTCGCGCCCAGCGCCTGGTGCGTCCTTGCTAATCGAGGCCAGCACCGGCTGCAGCAACTCGCGCGTCATCCGCGCCTGGTTCGTAAACTCCGCGAGATGCTCGCGGACCATCACTTGCAGCAGCCATCTCGAGCGCGGAAGCGATTGCGCCGTTTGGTCGGAGCCGTATCGTTCCGCCAGCCTTCGCAATGCCCAGGCGTGATCCATCGCGGCCTGCGATTGGGACACTGCCTGCCGAGTGAACGCGTTGAGGCTCCTGGAACCGCCGTTCTCGCCCTCTCGAGCGAAATGCCGCTCAAGTTGATCCTGCAACGAGAGCCTGTCGCTCGAGACCTGCACGGAATAGCTGGGGGACGGCAAACTTTCCGCCGGAGACGCGGGACCACTCACTCTTACCGGTTGTTGCCCGGCCTCGCGGTTGGCGGCGATGGCGCTCTCGACCGTCTGTATGCTCAGTTGAAGCCAAGGGGGCCCTTGCAGTTCGCCCAAGGCGGCCAGCAGTTCACTTTGGCGGCCCGCGGAATGGGCTACCCCCCGCACAATCAGCCTGCCGGGCGTCTCGCGAACAATTTCGATCGGCTCGCCCAGGCACGCTCCCGCTAAATGAAGAGCATAGTGCGCTTCCATTTCCGTGGCGTCAAGCTCGGCCGCCGTGGGGAACTTCGCGGCCAAGTCTCCCGCGGGGAGATTGGCGGCAGGCGCCTGCTGCGTCCGGAGTCCGCTTAGCCGCCGCTCAGCCGCCTTGAGCGGTACATCGGGTTCGAAAACCGCGGGCAGCAGACTCGAAGATGGTATGGATTCGATTTGTTCCGGCAGCAGTCGCAACGCCACCACTCGGTCCGGCGTTTCGATACGCACTCTTTGTAGCCGCGGCTCGAACGTTTCACCGTCCACCTCGACGGCGATTTCAACACTTGTCCTCCCCACCTGCCGCTGGGCCGAGAGCTGGTAAGTCTCACGCCCATTCGCCTCGATGCGCCGCACCCGCAGAATGATACCGTCTTCGCCGGCGAAGCGGGCCAACTCGGAAACGAACGAGATCGGCCGCCACCGCCGCCGCTCCAGCCAGCGCATGAAGCCGGTTTCGAGCTGCTCCAGATCGACCTCGGAAAGCTCGAACAGAGAAACCGCCCGGTCGGGGCGCTTCTCAGCGAGTGGATCGTAAATATATTCCTGCCCTTGATCGGGTCGCCAGAGACCGTATTTCAGCGATCCATCGGTCTCTTTCCAACGGGAGGCAAAACGCCCCTGGCTGTTGTCGAACCAAACTTCCAACCGGCTGGCTCGGTGCTCAGACAGCGGTTTTTCCTGCATGACCTCGACCCGGAAAGTCTGATGAATGGGTTCCTGATAAAGCTGCGCCTCCGTCTCTTGGGCGCGGGCAAGAACCGTTTCCGGCGAAGGCATCTGCTCCGGCGTTGCAAGCCGGAAAAGGGAAATGCCAGCTACCAGGACCGCGGCGACGGCCGCCGGCAACACCAGGCGGCGTCTCCAATGCTGCACCAAGGGGATTGCGGGAGCGGGAGAGCGCTCCTGCTCCCAAAGCCGCACCCTGTCGAAGATGGCGTCACGGGCGCGGGAGACCCGGTGCGGCCCGGGGAACGTCTGATCTGAGAAGGCTCGGGCGAAATTCTGCGCCCCGCTATCCAACTCACCCAGGCGGGCGCGGCAACTCCAACAGACACCGAGATGGTTCTTGACCTTGCGTTCCTTGCGAAGCGTCAACTCCCTATCGACATAGGCGAGCAACAGTTCGTCACTGCAATGTCGTTGAAATACGTTTGTCCACTTCACCGGAAATTTCCCAGTTCTTCTTCTTTGCTGCCTTGTGAAGCTTGCGGATCGCGCGTGCCAGAAGCGTGTTCACCGCGCTGCTGCTGATTCCCAGCCTCTTTCCGATCTCCCGGTACTTCAGCGAGGCCATCCGCAGCAGCATCACTTCCTGCTCCCGCGGAGTGAGAACCGACAACAGACCGGCAATGTCGTCCGAGTCCTGATAAAAAGCTGGCTGCCCGGTGTCCGGTTGCGCGACGTCCGCCATGTCCGTGTCGCCTAGGGGCTGATGCAAGGCCTCGGTCTTCTTTTGCAGCCTCCAAAATTTGCTCAGGTCGTGGGACAGGACGCAAAACATCCAGGCGTCGGGTTTCTCGATCTCCTTGCCGCGGCGCATCTCATGATAGAGCCGCAGGTATACTTCCTGAACCAGGTCTTCGGCGAGATTCAAGTCTCCCGTTGCCCTGTGCGCATAGCGCACGAGGGCCGAGTACCAGGAATCGAAATACGAAGCCAGGAGGCTCGCTGCGTCCTGCTGGTTCACGAGACCTTCAGACCGTCCTAGCCGACTTAGCTAGAGAAACCCGCCACACCCACCTACTAGTAAAGAGAAGCCTTACAGCACTTTCACCACAAGCTTTTCCCGGACCGAACGCCGGGCGGCAGAAAAGGCGCCCCCTGGCCGAACTCCGGTCCGCCCGTGAGTATACACCGAATCGACTGGGACCTGTGGTAGCCGCCCCGCCGTCCCGGTCTAAACATTTAAGCGTTTGATTATAAAACACTTATTGCTCAAGATCCCCCGCCGAATGTACGTGGGTCGGGGCCGATGGCATCTCAACCAGTCTTTTATAGATTAAAGAATCCTGTGGTGAAAGTGCGACCGCTTGTCTCTTTATGGGTAAGGACCGGCTGTGCCTCGCCAGGACCCAGGTGTTCCTGTCAGGGCAGAGCCGAGCGCCGATTGTGTCCCTTAATGCGTGGGGACGAGACGTCGTCTCGCAGGCGTCAACCTTGAAGGAAGCCAATAACCGTTTGTTCGAGCGGCGTAGGCCGCTCGAACAGCCGCTTAGGAGAAAAGCCATGAGGCTCAGAGTGGGTAGTCTTGTTCTCTTGTTCCTGGCGATGCTTTTCGCCGGCGCCGGGCTGAATCGGGTTCATGCCCAGGCGACCGGTGAACTTACGGGCACTATCAACGATAGTTCGGGTGCCGTCATACCCGGCGCCAAAGTTACCGTCACCAACGAAGCCACCGGTATCACATCGGAAGCCACCTCGAACAGCGGTGGCCACTACACCGTGCCGTTCCTGCGTCCGGGAACCTATCGGATCGACGTGCAACAAGAAGGATTCCGGAGCGTCAGCCGGGCTGGAGTCCAGCTTCAGGTGGCTCAGGCGGTGAAGGTTGACTTCGCGCTGGAAGTAGGCGCGGTCACCGAAACGATCGATGTTACCGACACCGCTCCACTCTTGGATGCGGCCACCAACGTCATTGGAGGGGTTGTCACGACCGACAAGCTCATGAACATCCCTCTCAAGGGCCGCAACACGAACGCCTTCATGCACCTGGTACCCGGCGTCAAAGTGCAGCGCGGGTCTCTCAACCAGCCTGTGCTCGAAAGCCACTGGCAGTTCTTCTCCATTAACGGCAACCGGCCGAATCAAAACCTGTTTCTGCTCGACGGAGGCAACAACAACGACACGGGCTTCAACGGCCCCGAGTATACAGCGCAGGTCGACCTGGTTCAGGAATTCCGCGTACACACCAACAACTTCAGCGCGGAGTTCGCCAATTCGGCGGGCGGCGTCATTAACACCGTGACCAAGTCGGGAACGAATGAACTGCACGGCTCGCTGTTTGAGTATTTCCGAAACGACAAGCTCCAGGCGATCAACTACTTTGCCAAGCAAGCGGGCCAAGTCAAGCCTTCTCTGCGGCATAACCAATTCGGCGGGACCTTTGGCGGACCCATCATCAAGAACAAGACATTCTTTTTCGGATCGTTCGAAGGGCTCAGACTCAGACTGCCCGCCGGAAGCGCCTCGACCGCCGCCGGCCTCGTGAACATCATCAGTGTGCCAACGGACCTGCAACTCAGGGGAGATTTTTCCGGGACTCTGACGAACACGGGCGCCGTGGTGGCAATCTACGACCCCAGCACCACTCGTCCCGATCCGAACAACCCCGGGAAGTTCATCCGCACCCAGTTTGCAAACAATAGAATTCCGGATTCTATGATCAATCCCGTGTCGCGGAAGGTGATGGGCTACTACCCCAAACCTAACAACCCAGGCGACCAGTTCACACAGCTCAACAACTTCTTCTTCCGCGGATCACAACCCCAGACCACAGACGACATCTCCGTCCGCGTCGATCACCAGCTCAACGACAGCACTTCGATCTTCGGACGGTATTCCGAAGCGTGGGTCAACATCGGCGCGCCGCCCGTGTTCGGGGAGGGGAATATTGCCGATCCGTACAACGCCAACACCGATCAGCGCCACCTTTCCACGGTGGTGAGCTTGACCAAGATCTTTTCTCCGACGATGGTGGGTGAGTTTCTCGGGTCCTTGAACCGCTTCTTCCATTACCGCACGCAGTTGAGCACCCAGAACTTCGACCCGACCGACCTGGGCATTCCCGCTTATCTGCGGGTCAACACGCCGGTCACCGGCTTCCCGCAGTTCAACATCGACGGGATGTCCAGAGTGGGAGGCTTCATCTATGAGCGGCATGCCTACGACCGCCCTTATTTCGCGGCCACGATTACAAGGACGAGCGGGAAGCACGGCCTGAAGTTCGGCGGCGCTTACCATGTGGGCCGTCTCAACGGCATCACCTTCACACAGGCCGCCGGCCAGTACACCTTCGGCAAAGACTTCACGCAGGGCTCCGACCCGTTCCTGAGCGGGCCGCAGTCCGGGTTGGGCTTTGCCACGTTCCTGTTGGGATCACCGACTGTGGGCGCCCACCTTCCCATCGGTGTGGATACTTCCGCGAGTGCAAAGTACATCGGCTTCTTCATCCAGGACGACTACAAGCTGACGAGCCGGCTTACTCTGAATCTCGGATTGCGCTGGGACCTCGAATCCCCCCGCACCGAACGCTACAACCGTCTTACGAATTTTGACTTTGACGGAACAGCTACGTTGTCCAACGGCAGGCAGATCCGTGGCGGCCTGATGTTCCCCAGCGTGGGCGGTCTGGACCGGGGCCAGTGGGACCGCGAGCTGACGAACTTCTCGCCCCGTTTCGGCTTTGCCTACAATCTTGCCGACAAGACCGTATTGCGCGGCGGTTTTGGTGTCTTCTACGGCAACAGTTGGGGCGGTGCAGCCAACTACAACCAGCTGGCCAATGTTGGTTTTCGCTGCTCCACCTCGATGACGACCACTCTCGACGGCGGTCTGACTCCGGCAGCAACGATGTCCGATCCCTTCCCGAACGGTTTTTGCACGGCCACGGGCAGCTCGCTCGGCCTGCTTTCCAGCCTGGGGCAGAATGTCGCCGCCGTGGACCGGGATCACAAAATCACGAAGTCGGTCCAGTGGAGCTTTGACGTCCAACGCCAGCTTCCCAAGGACGTGGTCTTGGAGCTTACCTACACCGGCAACCGCGGCCTGAACCTCGTGGGCAGAAACCAGCTCAACCAACTCCACCCTGACCAGCTCAAGCTGGGCAGCGCTCTCAACAGCCGCGTGGCCAACCCCTTCTTCGGCGTCATCCAGCAGGGGCCGCTCGCGGCGCAAACCATCACGCTGGCGCAGGCGATCCGGCCGTATCCACACTTCCTCCAGACCGAGAGCCCGATCGTCATGTACGGCGCTTCCACGTACCACGCGCTGTACGCCAAACTCGAGCGGCGCTTCGCTAACGGATTCAGCCTTCTCGGCTCCTACACCTACTCGAAGGTCATCGACGACACCATCGCCAGCGTGGCCGGTTTCGCGGGCGGCGGGACCGTCATCGGGAACGTGCAGAATTTCTACAATCTGCGGAGCGAGAGATCGATTGCTTCCTTTAACAGGCCACAGGTTCTCGTGATCAGCTATGTCTGGGAGCTTCCTTTCGGCCCCGGAAAGCGATTCCTGAATACTGGCGGTTTCGCCGGCAAGATCGTTGGCGGCTGGCAGATCAACGGTATGACCACTTTCTCCAGCGGAGATCCCTTGCAAATCACCGGTGGAAACAGCAGCGGCTCTCTCGAAGGGACACAGAGGCCGAACTGGAACGGCAAGAATGGAAGTCGCAGCGGAGATGTTATCAACCGGCTGGGCGCCTACTTTGACGCCTCCGTGTTCTCCTTCAACGATCCGTTCACCTTCGGCAACGCTCCTCGCATCATGCCGAACCTGTACGGACCCGGAACGAACAACATCGATATTTCGTTGTTCAAGAACACACAACTCACCGAGAAACTCAAGTTGCAGCTCCGCGTTGAGTCCTTCAACTCCTTCAACCGGATTCAGTTCGGCAACCCCGCAACAGGTATCAACGCGAACAACTTCGGGAGGATCAACACCCAAGTGAACTTCCCAAGAGACTATCAGATTGCCCTGAAGCTACTGTTCTGAAGGCCCCTTACAGAACAGTCTCCGGCGCGGCCCTTTTGGCATGGGGGTCGCGCCGGATTTTCTTTAATCTCCAGGCGATCCAGCGTCGCGTCGCAACTCGCGAATGTCCGTAGCGCGGACAGCCGCGCCCCGCAGGTACCGCGATTGGACCGCCTACTGTCTCGCCGGTTCTTCCAGATCCAAATACTGGTCCGCTTGGATGCCGCTGAGAGTCTGCGTTATCCCGCTGGGCCACCGAATCTCAACCAGCGTGGCGGTACCGTCCTTTCCCAAGCCAAAGAAGACAGTCTTTTCACTGGAGCAGCCGTACCCGGTTGAGGTGGTGACGTGATTCCATTGCTCCCGGCCCGACGCCCCCACCACATGAATCCGCGCTCCGATCGCATCCCGATTGCTCTGCCGGCCCGTCAACCGAAAGGCCAACCAGTGGTTCTCCGTGGGAGATGTGTTGCGCAGCAGCTCGGTCCGCTCATTCAGCCTCGTCACCACGGCATCCACCCTGCCGTCCTTGTCGAAATCTCCAAAGGCCAAGCCGCGGTGGAGAGCTTCGTGCTGAAGCGCCTCACCGGCCTGGCTGGTATAGTCGGCAAACGTCCCGTCGCCTAAATTCGCCAGCACCAGATTGCGCTGCTTCGCTTTTCGACTGGAAAAAAGCTCGGTATTGTCCTGGACATCACCGCCGGCCACAAATAGATCTTTGTGACCGTCGTTGTTGAAGTCGAACATGCCGGTGCTCCAACCGCTGCTGGTCACGGTAGCCTTCGCGATCAGGCTGCGGTGCGTGTCGTCAACGAAAAACCCCTTACCCAAGTTCCGAAAAAGAGGGAACGTCTCGTTGGCGAGGGCGGACACAAACACATCCTCGCGTCCGTCGTTGTCGAAGTCCCGGAAATCAGCCCCCATCGACGAGACCGCCCGGCCGTCGTCGTTGTAGGCGACTCCTGCCAGCATGCCAACCTCTTCAAACCGGCCGCCGCCGTTGTTGCGGAAGAGAAAATTGGGCTCCGTATCGTTGGTGACGATCACGTCGAGATCGCCGTCCTGATCGTAATCGGCGAAAGCCACGCCCATGCCCTTGCCGATGTGGGCCGCGATGCCTGACGTCTGGGAAACGTCCGTGAAGGTTCCGTCGCCGTTGTTGTGATAGAGAGTGTTGGGGAGTCCCTTGTAAAGACGGGGGTCGCAATAAGTGCGGAAGCCCGCCTTCGCATCGCCACACAGCGGCTCGGCCTCCAGATCCCATAGAAGGTAGTTGACGACGAAAAGGTCGAGACGACCGTCGTTGTCGTAATCGAACCATCCCGCTGCAACCGACCACGGCTTGCCTCGTTTCGGATCGATCCCTTCCAAGCCTGCACTCCTGGTGACTTCTTCGAATGTGCCGTCGCCCTTGTTGCGATAGAGGAGATTGCGATTTACGCCTGGCAGGAAAAGGTCGGCGAAGCCGTCGTTATCGAAGTCTCCTGTCGCGACGCCCATGCCGTAGCCTTCACCGGCCACGCCCGCGCGGGCGGTGACATCTTCGAATGTGCCGTCGCCTTTGTTGCGATAGAGCGCATTGCGAAATGCGGGGCCGCTCTTGATGAGGTTGGGAATCCGGGTGCCTTCGGCATACTCGATCTCCTCGGGAATCCGCGCACCGTTGACGAAGTAGATATCCGGCTTGCCGTCGTTGTCGTAGTCAAAAACGGCGGCCCCGGCAATCATCGTCTCGATCAGGTGCCGGGCGGGGGTGACCGAATTGTCGACAGTGAATCGGATACCTGCCCTTTCAGCGATGCCCTCGAAGCGGATCGGATCCGCGGCATCCGCGTCTCCGGCAAGACTGAGAGCCCAACTCACGATGGGAAGGGCAGTCGAAAAAACAAAGCGGCGCCAATGCATCCGAATTCGCCAGTCATTGTCTCACAGCGGTCTTGTGAGCAAGGTTCCACAGCAAGATATAGGCCGCAGTGTCGCCAGCTTCATCGCTGGAGAAGCATCACGGCAACGATCTCCCCGCCGATCACTACGCCATTGCAGCGGACAACACGACTTTAGAACGAAACCTCCGTCCTCTGGCCGCTGTAGCTCACACTCCTCGTTGTGCCTTCGGGCAGCAGCTGCACGCGGAACGTGCGGTTCGAAGGAAGATTCGTGGCGCCCGCGGGAGCGCCCGGCTCGATCGTCAGCCGGCTCGCGGAATCATCCCAACTCATCCTTGTCCAGGTCGCCTGGCCTCGCAGATAGTCAAGGCTCGTCCCGTCGTCTTCGTACAGCGTGAACTGGCCGTCGGCTCCGCGGTAAACCTTGAGCGTCGTCGGCTCGGAGACGGGCTGGCCGGTGTATTGCCGGATGGGGTCAAAAGGAACGATCGCACCGGCACGGACGTAGATCGGCATGGTAGCAAGGTCCACCTTGCGCGTAACGGTACGGCCGCCAGCCTCTTTGGCGTTCGTCCACCAGTCGTACCAGTCGCCCTGCGGAAGGTATACCTCGCGTGTTGTGGCGCCCTTGGTGAAAACAGGCGCGACGAGCATGTCGCGGCCCCATAGATATTGCGATCCCATGCCCCGGCCGCGCTCATCCCCGGGGTAGTGCAACCACATGGCCCGCATCAGCGGCATGCCCGTGTCGCGCGCCTCCCGGGCCAGCGTGTACGTGTAGGGCATGAGCTGGTAATGCAGCTCTCCGTACTTTCTGCAGACCGGCTCGATCGCGGGATTATTCAACTCGGAAGGCAGCGGGTTGCGCCGGTTTTCATTCGGCCCCATCTCGCTGAGACCCCAGCCCCATGGTAAACGCGTCCACCACGTCCGCCCATGAGAGCGAAAGGATGCGTTGAACGCGGCGAACTGGAACCAGCGGGCGTAGAGTTCGCCGGTCAATTCCTCGTTGGGATAGAAGCCGCCGATGTCAGATCCCCAGAACGGCGAGAGGCTCAAAGAATGGTTGATGCCGACGGCAACCTGCGCCTCGAGAGTTTTCCAAGCCGCGTCCGTGTCACCCGACCAAACCCAGCCGCCCCACTGAGCGACGCCCAGGTGGCCGTTGCGGTGCAGCGACCAGGGCCGGACGTTCGGCTGCGTCGAAAGCGGGCCTTGATAGTAGAGTTGATGGCGCTTGATCCGCTCGAAGAGGTTGAACCAGTCGCCTTCGTCCGGCCAGTAAGCGTCGACGCCGGCCTGCTGCAAGTGGACGTGCTGTCTCCAATAGTTCAGGATGTGTGAGGCATCCATTTTTTCGCCCGGCCGCGGAGGAATATTCCCCTGCAAGGTCGGCAAACCATCTCTCTCCCACGGGACCACGTGTAGGATCACCTTGGCATTGAGGTCATGAATGTCGCTGATCACATCCGCCGGATTGCGGTGAAACACCTCCGGATTGAAGTCCACGGAAGGCTGCTCGGTATTCCACCCCCGCGGGCAGAAGCCAGTGCCCAGATAAATCACCGCGTCCATCGGAATCTGCTTCTCGCGAAACGTCTTGACGATATCGATCATCTGCTTTTCGTCTTCGAGTGTCCGATGGGACTGCATGTAGCCGAGCGCCCACTTCGGCGGCAAGACGGCCTGACCGGTGACCACGGAAACATCTTTCATCAGATGGGCCGGTTCGTGCGCATCGAAGATAAACAGGTCGTAGACGCCGGGTGCGATGCCGTCGATAGGGGGGCGGCCCTGAATCTGGGCGATGACTTTCCGTCCGCCTTCCCGCAGCACTTCCTCACTCGGTGGCTCCCAGGGTGTGAACACTCCGCGATCCTGGCCCTCCAGATCGATATGACCCCAAGGCGTCGCGACGTAAAGCCCCCAGCCTTCGGTGCCGATCATCATCGCCACGGGATTGCGTGAGCCGTACGAGTTCGACTGCCAACGCGGACGCATCTCGTGATACCGGCCGCGGCGGTCAAACTCTACGGGCTGGTTACGCCAGTCTTCCCCCGGTTGCGGTCCGCCTTCGCCCATGCCCAACACGGGCTGATTCGCCATCTTGAACGAGAGCTTGCCGTCGCTCTCGAAAGTCACATCCTGCACGGCCTGCCCGCGGGCGTTGGTCACAGTCACCCTCAAGGGGTTCGCTTGCACCTGCACGTGCAGGTTCCCGACTTGGTGTTTGACGGGCTGGTCGATCTCACGCAGGCTGATGGCAGGCGCGGGGTAGGTCCGCTCGGCCAGGGCCGGCGTCGAAGGAAACTCCTCCTTGAAATCGGCGGGTTTCAGGGTGACGCGAATGCTGTGCTCTCCGGCGGCGCGGATATCGAGGCGCGCGGACTGCCCCGCCGTCGTGATTTCCGCGGCATGGGCGACTGTTCCGGCTACGAAGATGCCGGCGGTCACCCATCTCAGAATGGTATGTCGAATCATCGATGCCTCCTCCTTCTTTGTTTCTTTCGCTGCCGCTTCGGCCTTCCGATCCGCTTTCTTAAGCAGATCCGGCGCCGGGCTCGCGCCGTCCAGCCGCATCAGAAAACGACGTGGGAAAAATCGGGGGCCGCACGGACCCGAACTGCCAGCCAAACAGGAATTCCACGGCGGGTCCACAAATGCGTCCCTGGCAAGGTCCCATGCCGCAGCGTGTTTGCAGCTTCGCCGCCCTCCAGGACTGATGGGTTTGCAGCTTGCGGAACGGTACGTCTTCGCAGCGGCACACCAGTGAGCCGGCGTCCGGCAGTTGCTTCAGTTCCTCGCGCAATGAAAATGCATGTTCCATCGCCTGCTGAAAGCGAAGCGCCCGGCCGCGCGCGCCCAAGAGCGTCTCCGCATCCGCGGTCTTCCCCGCCGCGGCGTAGCCCGCGATGCGGCCTTCGACCAACGAAAGATCTAGCCCGCCGACGCCCGTCGCTTCGCCAGCGGCGTAGACGCCCGGAACGCTTGTCTGCTGCCACTGATCAACCTTCACGGCGCCGTTTCGCGTTTCACAACCCAGCAGTGAAGCCAGTTCGATGTTGGGAACCAGACCGAAGCCGCAAGCGAGATAGTCGCAGGGTTGCTGCCAGGTTTTTTTTGCCGATCGCAATGTCACGGTGTCCAACTTCCCTTTGCCCTGCGCCGAGACAGGCCAGCAGCCGGTGACATACGGGACGCTGCGCAGCTCCCATTTCAATTTCAGCGCCTGCAGTGTCTTCGCGGGCTCGCTGAGCAAGCCGGCGCCGAAGGGAATCAGACGCCGCATAGGCGCCTGCTCCGCGATCAGTTCGACCCGGGCGCCGTGCCGGTGCAGATACTCCCCGACTGCCAGCAGCAAGGGGCCGGTTCCCGCGATGACAACTTTCTTTCCTGCGATGGGCAAACCGCCTTTCACTAGCGCTTGCAGTCCGCCCGCTCCCATCACGTTGGGAAGCGTCCAGCCGGGGAATGGCAGAAAACGCTCGCGGGCTCCCGTGGCCACGATCAGTTTCTTGTACTCAATCTCGCGGAGCCGGCCTTCGGATTCCACGAAGAGCACTCCCGGCGCGGGCTGCGACACGACCTGCGCACCGCACTCGATGCTGACCGGGGTCTCACGGATACGCCGCAACCAGCGCGCTGCCTCCGGATTTTTCGGACGTGCGCTCTCACCGCGCCAGATCTGCCCGCCCGGTGCTGGGTTGTCGTCGAGTACTCCGACATGCCCGCCGCTTTCCGAAGCGCAGCAGGCGGCTGCGATGCCGGCCGGACCGGCGCCGATCACCAGCACCTCGTAGGCTCGCTCAGCCGGCATCGGTTTCCACCTTCATCTGCGGCCGGCAGAAAATCTGGCAACTCCGTTGATGCCGCACTCCGTCAATCGTGACCCGGCACTCAAAACAGATGCCCATGCCGCACAGCGGAGCACGTGGCTCTCCTGTGACGGAGATTCGGAACCGGCTTTCGCCCGCCAGATTCACAGCAGCCGCAACCACGGTGCCCGGCGGCACCCGGATCTCCTTGCCATTCACGGCCAGAGCGATTTCTTCAGGCATGATCCTGTTCGAGCGGGAACCGCGAAGGCAGATACGGGCCAAAAGGGATCGCGGTGGCCTTTCCCAAAATTTGGTCCACCAGCAGCTGGGCCGTGCCAAGGGAGGTGGTGATCCCGAGCCCTTCGTGACCCGAGGCGAGATAGACTCCCTCGCGGCCTGGGCAAGGTCCGATAAGCGGCAGGCTGTCGGGTGTGGCAGCGCGAAAGCCCGTCCAAGTTCGAAGAACGGAGAGGTTGCCCAGTGCGGGCATATATTCGAGAGCGCGGCGCATCATGCGCTGCAAGATCGGCTCGTCGACTGCGGAATGCACCTGGTCAAACTGCCTCGAAGATCCCACTAGCACCTGCCCGGTCGATCGGGGTTGAACGTTGAAAGCCACGGAATCCGTCGTCATGCCGTGGGCGCTCTTTAGATAGCCCAGTTCCACCAGCTGGTGGCGCACGAAGTGCGGATAGCGGTCCGTGATCACAAGATGGCCCTTTCGCGGCCGGACCGGCGCATCGGGCGTCAACTCCGGTGAGCGTGATCCCGCCGCGTTCACCGACAGTCGCGCGGGCACAACGCTGCCGTCGCTGAGTTGCACACCTCCGTCCACGAACTTGACGGCCTCAACTCCAGTGATAAGCGTGGCCCCTCGATCCACAGCCGACTGCATTAGCCATGCTGTCGCGCAAGGAGCGTAGATGACGCTGTCACCCGGCACCAGAAGCCCGCCACTGAGACCCTTTCGCAGGTTCGGCTCGGCCTCGGCAAGCATCGCCTCATCGAGAATCTCCGTCGCGACTCCCTGCTGGCGGTAGAACTCGTTCTTCTGCCGGACGGCGGCCATCTCTTCGTCGTCGCTCGCCACCCAGATCGTACCGCAGCCCTCATACTCGGCTTCGCGGGGCATACTGGCAGCGCGCTCATTCCACAAACTTTGTGAATAGTGAGTGAGCGCGAATTGGGCTTCGGAATCGTCCATCACCACAATGTGGCCCATGCCGGCCGCGGTAGCGCCCCCGCCAACGACGGCCTTTTCGAGGAGTGCGACCGACATTTGGGCGCGTGTGAAGGCCTCGGCGCAGGCGGCGCCGACAATGCCCGCGCCGACGATGACAACATCCACCGCCTTGCGGGTCATCTCCGGATGCCCATCTGAAATGGGTCCCGCGGATCGAGGATGAGTGTCGCTTCCGCGCTGATGTAGGCGGACCCTTTGATCGCCGGGATGATCGTGCCGCCGTTGGCTTTGACGACCGAGCCTTCGAAGACGCTCCCTACGATGCTTTCCTGTCGCCAGGGTTCGCCTTCACGCAACAGCCCGTCGGCAGCCAGGCACGCCAGCTTGGCGCTGGTGCCTGTGCCGCAAGGGGAGCGGTCGTAGGCCCCCCCGGGGCACAACACGAAATTCTTGCTGTCGGCCCCTTCCTGCGCCGGCGGGCCGAATAATTCGACGTGATCGATCTCTTGGCCGTTCTCGCCCGTGATGCCCTGCCGTTCCAGTCCCTTGCGGATGCGCCAGGTGAAGTCGGTGAGAGCGTCGATGTTGGCGAGGGTGAGGTCGTAGGGATGGTCGCCGACAAGAAAGAACCAATTGCCGCCCCAGGCGATATCGCCCTTCACCTTCCCGTGCCCTTCCACCTCGACTTCCCGCTGCTTCGCGATGCGGTAGCTCGGCACATTATTGATCGTGACCTCGCCCGACTCGTGCAGGCGCGCTGTGACGACGCCCACCGGCGTTTCGATGCGATGCTCCCCGGCCTGGATCTTTCCCATATGCGCCAGCGTTACCACCAGGCCGATGGCGCCGTGGCCGCACATGCCCAAATACCCGACGTTGTTAAAAAAAATAACGCCCGCGGCGCATCCAGGCTCGGCGGGACGGCATAGCAGCGCGCCCACGATCACGTCCGAGCCGCGCGGCTCATTCACGACCGCCGACCGAAAATCATCGTACTGGTCGCGAAAAACCTTGAGCTGATCGGCGACACTGCCGGCCCCTAGATCGGGCCCGCCTTCGATGACAACACGGGTGGGCTCGCCGCCGGTATGGGAGTCAATGACCCGGACCCGGCGGATGGCGGACTTCGTCATTACGCGTTTCAAAACGGGAATCGAAAGAGTTCCGGAATCAGCGCGAGTGAGCCGGTTCCGTAATGGCGGGCCGCGTCGCGATGGCCGCCCGCACGATGCCGAGAATCCGTTCGCGCTCTTCTCCTTCCAGGGGAAGCCGCGGCAAGCGTACCATTTCGGATCCCAGCCCGCATTCCTGCATCGCCAGCTTGATGTACTGCACCAGCTTGACGTGAGTATCCAGGTGCAACAGCGGAGTATACCAGCGATAGACCTCCACCGCCTCTTCGTAGCGGCCGGCGGTCGCCAGATCCCACAAGAGCCGGTTCTCATTGGGAAAGGCGTTCACCAGTCCTGAGACCCAGCCTTCGGCGCCCAGCAGAACGCTTTCCAAAGCCAAATCGTCCACGCCGCCGAAGAGGATGTAGCGATCGCCCAAGAGGTTTTTCAAATCCGTGATGCGGCGGACGTTTTCCGAAGATTCCTTGATCGCCACCAGAGTCTCTTCATCCGCCAAATCGGCGAACATTTCGGGACTGATGTCTGTCCCGTAGGAAACCGGGTTGTTGTAGCACATGATGGGGAGCCCCGACGCTTGCGCGACGCCCCGGAAGTGGGCGATCGTCTCGCGGCGGTCGGTCTTGTAGACCATCGCGGGCAGCACCATCAGACCATCCACGCCCAGTTTCTCGGCATCCTGCGCGAAGCGGCACGCCAGCGGTGTTGTATATTCCGCCACTCCGGTCAGCACGGGGACCCGTCCAGCGGCAGCTTCCAGCGAGGCCCGCAGAACGGTTAGCTTCTCTTCGTACGAATGAGACGCGTTTTCGCCGACCGTCCCGAGCATGATGAGGCCGTCAACGCCAGCCCGGATCAGGATCTCGATATGCTTCGCCGTCCCCTCCAAATTCAAGGACTGGTCGTTGTGAAATTGGGTCGTCACTGCGGGGTAGACGCCCTTCCAATTCACTTTCATCTGGTTCTCCTCCACGCAGCCTGCGTGTCTTGCTCTGTCTCAGAGGACTGAGCAGCATCGGTCTGCGCACTGTAACTGCGCGGCGGCTGTTCGCGGCACAGGTCTCACCACACTCCGGCGGAACGTACGATTCCGCCGTCTAATCGTAAAATTTCCATGATGACGAAAAATCGCGGTTCAAAGTCTGGTTGATCAGCGAAGCGCGCACCATCTCCACCGGCATGCTGTTCAACTGCAGTATAGCGTCGTGAAATTCGCGATTCGTCATCTTCCCGGAGTCCACTAACTCCCTATGCAGGGAGTAGAACTGCAACCCTCCCAGCAAATACGCGCACTGGTACAAGGGATCATAGCTCGTGCCGAAGGAGCGCCGGACTTCCGCCGTGGCGTTGTCCAGCTCATGGCCGATGCGGTTCACCAGCAGGTCGATGCACTCCTGCACTGTCATGTTTCCGAGATGGAATCCCAGCGAAAACATGATGCGGGCGCTCCGGTGCATACGCCAGAACAGCATGCCGATGCGGTTCTCGGGCGTCTCGGGAAAGTTCTGGTCCCACAGCAGCATCTCCCAGTAAAGGGACCATCCTTCCGTCCAGAACGGCGTCCGGAACGATCCGCGATACGGCCGGTGTCGTGTGTTCATGAATCGCTGCAGGTAGTGCCCGGCGATCAACTCATGATGAACTGTCGCGCGCGAGAAGTGGATATTGTTGCCCCGCATGCTCATGAGCTTCTGCTCGTTCGTCATCGTATCCGTCGGATACGAGACGCTGATGACTTCGCCGCCGGTGAAAAATGGATTGATCTTCTGCCTCTCGGGCGTCATCATCCGCACCCGCCAGCTTTGCCGGGCTAGCGGAGGAATCGTAAGCAGGTCGCGCTTCTCGAGGAACTCGATCGCCTCCATGGCCTGTTGGCGGATAAGGGCCGGCTGCTCGCCGGGCGGCACGTGCAGGGTTTTGACGTACTCGAGCGCCTTCTTCCAGTCGTCACCGTAGCCGAGATCTCTCGAGGCGCGGAGCATCTCCTTCTCGCACCAGATCAGTTCCTTTTCCGCAATGGCGATCAGCTCTTCCGGCGTATAGGGAATCATCTCCCCGGCCAGTTCCACCATCAAAGCGTCACGGCCGATTGGGTCTCCGACGATCGCATCCCTGTCGTCGGGTGATAAACCGAGCACCTTCGACCGCAGAAAGGAGGAATAATCGTCCACGGACTTGTCGAGGTCTTTGTAAGGCTGGCCGGCCCACCAGGTAAACATCGGATCATAGCCGTTGTAGAAAGTGAACCAGTTTTTCAGCGTTTCCCGCAGTTCGTTTACGGCCCGGATGGCCCTCTGCACCACCGGACCAGGCAGGTTCGCCGGCTTGCTCGAAGGATTCTTCTCCTTGGGCAGTTCCGCGGCAATACTCTTCTCCAGCGCCTGAATCTGTTGATTCAGGTCCGTCAGCCGTTTTGACAAAACTCTGTAGTCGAGTGGCTCACCCACCTGGCGCTGCTCATGCAGAGCGGCGATCTCGTTGAGGAACGGTACAAGTGGTCCAATCTCCTCATTGCGCTTGCGTTCCACCGCCAGGTGCCGCAGACGGTAGTTCACCAGATTGCGCAATAGGATGTAGTCCACCTTTCCCTGCTGCACCAGTTTGCTGAAATCCAGCTTTTCCAGTCCGCTCTGCCAGGTCCGGTAGAAGTGTTCCATCTGCTGGTCACGCAGCGGCGAGACATCGACGTCGTAGAAACGTTGCAGGGTGCCTTCGTCGGCGGAATATAGCTCGATGATTTCGCGGATCTCTCCGCTTTTGCTGGGACTCCGGGCCGCCAGAGCGGCAAGGTCCGGCAGTTCATAGGCGGGGCCTTTTTTCGCCAGTTCCTTCCACGCGACGGGCGACAGAGGTTCGGCCGCCCACAGCGCAACCGTCGCGGCCACATGGCAGGCGAGTAGCGCCAAGGCCCGAACAGCAAGTCCGGACGCACGCCTACTGTGCCAGGGCGGGGCGCTCATTGGGCCCAGTTCGTCTTGGGTAGAGGATTCTGCGATCTTCAATCTAATATTCCCACCCCTGTTTATACTGGATGCCTCCGGGAAGAGTCAAGGGCCCGGCACGAAGCCCGGACAGCCCCCTGCCACACGGCAGCGGCACCTAAAGTCAAGAAAACAGGTAGCAATGTGGGTACTGCCATAAACCCACGCGGGTGCGGTTTTTCGCAGTTTCGCCGCTAAGTCCTCGCGGAACGCCCTCGCAGTACCGGCGGAAACGTCCTGCCCGCAGAAGCCCGATGAACGCGCTTTCAAAAAACGCTCTATCTCTGGACGCCGCCTCGTCAAAAGACACGAACTGTTCGAGGAGGCAACCCGGCGTCCCTCGCCGCTGGACATTCGCGCAAACGGAGTACCGCGAGCAGTAGTTTACCAGACTGGTCTTTGCCTTTTTGCGACGAAAACAGGTCGCGCCAGTCCGCACTCGGTATCCCTTATTCGAAAGCCCCGCCGGACTTTCTTTCGGAAATACTCCCGGCTGCCCATGCCCGCTGGTGCCGCAGGACTGCACTCTTCATCAGAAAGACAATCCCGGTCAATTCGTGATGGCCCATTTCTTCCCCCGCCGGATGTCTTCCTCCTCAACTCGCTCGTCGTACGTTCGGTAACTGCTTCTCAGGACTCGAACCGCACGCTCTCCAGTCTTCAATCTTCGTTTGTTATACTTATAGCCTGAGAGGAGTGCGAAGCGCTAAGCTGTCCACTTATATCCTATTTTGCCCGCGACGGCCCCAATGACCCGAACCGACTCCCCGCTTGCCCTTCGGATCGAGAAATTTTCAGATTCCCTGAAACAAAAGCTGCCCATCCCGCAGCAGGTCGCGCAATTCATTCATGATTTGATCGTCTCGGGAGAACTTGCGCCGGGCGACCGCATTATTGAATCGCGGCTCGCCTCGCGCCTCGGAATCGGCCATCCTACCGTGCGGGAAGCATTGGTGGCGCTCGAACACCAGGGCCTGGTGGTTCGCAGGGCGAATCAAGGCTGCGTGGTTACCACGCTGACGCACAAGGAAGTCGTGCAGATTCTTCAGGTGCGCGCGCAATTGGAAGTGCTTGCCGTGGAATTGGTCACCGGCGCCAATCCTCCCGAGCGGATTGAAGAGCTTCGCACCGCCTGCCGCGAGATGAAAGAGACTGCGAAAAGGGGTGACGTCGAAGAGTACTATCGCAAGGATTTGCACTGGCATAGCACCCTGTGGAAGCTATCCGACAATCCTTACCTGGCCAAGAGCCTCTCGCAACTCATGATTCCGCTGTTGGCGTTTTGCATGTTGAAGAATCTCAAGGAACCCGGCCTGATCGATATGGCCAAGTCAGCCGAAGGTCACGAGGCGATCACCGCGGCGATCGCCTCCGGAGACAAAGCGAAGGCGGCGCAGGTGGCCCGGGAGAAATTCGCCGGGTTTGGGAAGGAACATCTAAGCGGGTTCACCTCGTCCTAATCTTGGGCCGGGCAGGCCGCGCCACCGGTCGCGCGACTCCCGGCCAAGCGCACAACAAAGCACCTGAACCGCACAGCGTATTTTCTGGTCCTCTGTGTTGGAGCTTTCGATGAAAGCGCTTACTTCCAACCCCGCCGTCCTACCGAACGGCGGCCATTCTCGAAAAGGAGTAATTGCCATGAAGCGATGCACCTCTACCCTCCTCGTTCTTCTCGTGGCGTTGCCGTCTTTCGCGCAGCAGTCGGCCAACCCGCCGCGCGATTACCCGGTGAAGCCGGTTCCGTTTACCTCGGTCCACTTTAACGATCAGTTCTGGCTACCCAAGATCGAAACCAACCGCAAAGTGACCATTCCCTTTGCGTTCGGGAAGTGCGAGGAGACGGGGCGCATCGACCTTTTCGAGCGCGCGGCCAAGGCGCTGCGCGGCGAACCCTTCGAAAACAAGCAACCCCCCGGCTACCCGTTCGACGACACCGACCCCTACAAGGTGCTCGAAGGCGCTTCCTACACCTTGGCCGTGCAGCCTGATCCCAAGCTTGACTCCTATCTCGACCAGTTGATCGCCAAGATCGGCGCCGCCCAGGAACCGGACGGCTATCTCTACACCACCCGCACCATCAATCCGCAGGCGCCGCACCGCTGGGCGGGCAAGGAACGCTGGGTGCTGGAAAAGGACGACAGCCACGAGCTGTACAACCTCGGGCACCTCTACGAAGCCGCCGTAGCCCACTATCAGGCCACCGGCAAGCGTACCCTGCTCGACATCGCCCTGCGCACGGCCGAGTTGCTCGACCGCACCTTCGGGCCCGGCAAGCGCTCGATCTGGCCCGGACACCAGATCACCGAAATGGGCCTCGTCAAGCTGTACCGGGTGACGGGCGATGTGCGCTGGCTCAACCTGGCCAAGTTCATGCTCGACGAGCGCGGGCCCGACGGCGACCCCGGCGCGGGCCGTAACTACAACCAGTCGCAAGCGAAAATCGTAAACCAGAGCGAGGCCGTCGGCCACGCCGTGCGCGCCACCTACATGTATTCCGGCATCGCCGATGTGGCCGCGCTCACCGGCGACCAGGGCTACATGGCCGCCATGGACCGCATCTGGGGCAACCTCGTCGCGAAGAAACTCTATATCACGGGCGGCATCGGCGCGACCGGGTCCGGCGAAGCATTCGGCAACGACTACGAGCTGCCTAACATGTCGGCCTACAACGAGACCTGCGCCGCCATCGGCAACGATTACTGGAATCACCGCCTGTTCCTGCTCTACGGCGATTCGAAATACATCGACGTCATGGAGCGCACGCTCTATAACGGCCTGATCTCGGGCGTGTCGCTCGACGGCATGTCGTTCTTCTATCCGAACCCGCTCGAATCGCGCGGCCAGCACGAACGCAGCCCCTGGTTCGGTGTGGCCTGCTGTCCGGGCAACATCACGCGCTTCCTCGCCTCGGTGCCCGGCTACGTCTACGCGCAGAGCGGCGACAAACTCTACGTCAATCTCTTCGTGGCCAGCGACTCCGAGATCAAGCTTGATAACGGCCGCGTCGTGAAACTGAAGCAGGAAACGCGCTATCCCTGGGACGGCGCCGTCAAGATGACGGTCGACCCCGGCCAGGCCGCGGAGTTCACCCTCAATGTGCGCATCCCCGGTTGGGCGCGGAACGAACCCGCCCCGGGCGATCTCTATCACTACGCCGATAAGTTCTCCGGCCAGCCTACGCTCAAGGTCAACGGTCAGGCCGTGCCCCTGAAGCTCGAAAAGGGTTATGCCGCTGTCAACCGCTCCTGGAAGGCGGGCGATACTGTTGAACTCGGCCTGCCGATGCCCATCCGCCGCATCGCGGCCAACCCGAATGTGGACGCTGACCGCAACCGCGTCGCCTTGCAGCGCGGCCCGCTCGTTTACGCGGCGGAGTGGCCCGACAACCCGAACAAGGATGTTCGCAACATCATGCTGCCGGATAGCGCCAAGCTCACCGCTGAGTTCCGGCCCGATATGCTGAAGGGCGTCACCGTCATCAAGGGCCGCTCAATCGGCCTCGCCAAAGACGCCAAGGGCGCGGTCAGGAAGACCGAGCAGGACTTCGTCGCCATTCCTTACTACAGTTGGGCGAATCGCGGACGCGGTCCCATGGCCGTGTGGCTGCCGACGGTCGAGTCCGCGGCAAAGCCCACGCCGTATCCCACGCTTTCGACGATGAGCACGGTGACCGTGTCGGGCAGCGAGCGGCGGCGCATTCCCGCCAACATCAACGACGGCGAAGATCCGCCTTCCTCGAACGACATGAGCGCCCACTATGACTGGTGGCCGCGGCGCGGCGAAGCGCAGTGGGCCGAGATGGCCTTCCCGAAAACCACCGAGGTTTCCCAGGTGGAGCTTTACTGGTTCGACGATACCGGCCGCGGACAGGTGCGCGTGCCGGCATCCTGGCGCGTGCTCTACCAGGACGGCAACCAGTGGAAGCCCGTCGAAACACAGGACGCCTACGGCGTCGCCACCAATCAATACAACAAAGTGACCTTCAAACCCGTCACCACGCCGGCCTTGCGCGTGGAGATCACCGCCCAACCCGAATTTGCCGTGGGCGTCCAGGAATGGAAGGTGAAGTAGCGGGCTGGCGTCGCTTCACTTCAAGGCGGACGCAAGCAGCTCGAAGCTAACATTCAAAACTGGGAACAAACGGCGAGATCAAAGCAACTGTGTCCCCACCCGCCAGGGTGGGGTTCCTTTTCTTGCGGTTCCTTTCTCGTAGGCGCGGACCTCCCTGTCCGCCCGGTATCGGGTTTGCACGACCGAGCTCCTAGTCCGCTCTCTTTTTTAGGTGCGGAAAATCGGGGATCTCCCAAACTCGGACCCGGAATTTTGCCAGAACCGCCGTCCTTCAAGCACGGTGACCGGTTCCCTGATTTTTGACCTAGCTGCGAAGGCGCGCAGGAATGCGGCCCGGGGGGCGCAACCCTGGGTCAGCGTCTCTTCATCATTCTTCTCGTAGGGACACGGCATGCCGTGTCCGGCCAACGCAACCGTCGCAAATTCCCCCTGCCCCGTCTTTCCCAAAACCCTAAACAGCGCTCCCCATAATCCGCCGATGGCACGATTCCTCGTTTCAGACCTTTCGTTTCTCGCAAACCGCCCTTGACTCCTCTGCCCAACCGGCGCGATAATCGCCATATTTTCTGTCGCCGTATAGGCTTTGCGAATATATCCACCGAACTATCGCTTGGATAACACCTTAATCGACGTTCGAATCACAGCATAATGCAATACTCCATCGGCAAGAGAGTCATCTCGTCAGAACTTGCGGCCAAACCCCCATCCCAAGCTTCGGGCTACCTGGTAGCCTTCCTCAAAAGCCGCGATAGAGTTAGACACGCACTCGACTATGGCTGTGGGAAGCTGCGCTACTCCGGCCACGTCGCGTCGTTCGCCGAGTCACTGACCTTGGTGGATTCACCTGTTCAGCTGGATCGACAGCAAAGAATTGACCACAAGGAAACGACAGTCCGCAGGTTGGCACGGCAGCGCTGGCCAAACGTTAGGATCGAGGCTATCTCTGAATTTCAGACCCGACAGAGACCCAAGTTCGATTTTGTACTTTGCGCGAATGTATTATCTGCAATTCCAATAGCAGCCGACCGTGCGAGAGCATTGACTGCTATCAAAAGACGTCTTAACATCGATGGTATCCTGCTGGTGGTCAACCAACATACAAACTCGCACTACACCCAGGTCGCTCGGCGCGAGGAAGTGACGAAGCACCTAGATGGCTGGTTGGTGCCGAGAGGGAACTCATCAGCTTCCTACTATGGGATCTTAGACAGGAAGAGAGTCTGCAGCATACTTGAGACGCTAGGCTATGGGATCGCCGAACAGTGGATTGAGGGTCAATCGAACTACACGCTAGCGAGAATCAGGTGAGCCTAATAGGACAGCCCGAAAGTTACTCGGATATGCTAAAGCGTATCTTCTGGGCAACACTTAGCACTGGCGTGCTCTGTACATTTGCTCTCGCCGCAGTCTCACCAGCCGTCGGCAAGTTTTTGGAAAGCTGGAATGCAGAGACCAACATTGGCATCTTCGACAGCGTCAAGGCGCTTTACGTGTTGATTCCTCTAGCTGTCGCCGTAGTGTCCCGGGTTTTCCTACTCCATGACAGAATTTCCGACTTGCTCGGACTCCGAAGACGATTTGACATCGAGAATATTCTAAAGCCGCTGGCGGAAGGGGTAGGCTTGCCCACAACAGATGCAAATTGGAAGCAGATCGAAGAGAATCGCGATTTAGCTATGACGAGGACCTTTTATCGATACGCTAGCTTCAGAGACCCGAAGATCGACGGCCAGCTTGTCCGTTCAGCCGCCGATCGATGGGCCTGGTTTTGGTGCACTATCGAGCCTCAGATCATCTTGGTTATTACGGGTGTGATTTTCGTGACGCTTGGCGCGTGGACACAGCTTTTGGGCCTCTTGGCGATCATGTGGGGTTTGATCCTGATCTCCCTCCTTCTATGGCCCATGCTGCGAGCCGGGGCGAGAAGCCAGACAGGCGAGATTCTAAACAGCGATAGCTGGAAGATCGAGGTACGCTCAGCCTTCGTTCATCTTGGAGGTCAGGCTTTGGGATCCGAAAAGTGAGATCGATTCTCCGACTGCAGAAGATGATCGCTCTGCCCACCGTTACCACGCGACGTGAACTTCCCCTGCGGCCCGCAGCTCCGCTTCCAGTCACACCCCCTCACACCCGGCCAAACCAACCACTTACACCGCGCAGCCACCCCAAATCCTTGACACCACCGGTTACGCTCAAAGCGGGCAGCCATGCCACGTCCGTGCTCAAGAATCTCGTCCGAGGGATCCCTTTCGATTGCGCCCGTGAGCTTGCTCCACGCAACCTGTGTAGCGGCGAACGATTCGCTGTTCCACGGCCCGCTTCTCGTTTCCCGCTTCTCCTTTCTCGAGCAAAAAATTTGTCAAAACAAAGCCAATTCGTCCTTTGTTTGCAACACAGAGATCGAAAAACAAACCCAAACAAACCCAATTTTTGGCTTTCCCTGGCTTTGTTTGGCCACTGAGGGATCTCCGGGGGACAGTTACCACGTTTCGCTCCAACCCACGTCGAGCAAGGTGTTCACTCACCACGGGTGCGAATCGTAATGACTGTCCCTGAAACACAGCGATTTGCAACGCCGCGAAGCGGCACAGGAATACGGCCCAGGGTGTAGCCCGAAGGGCGCAACCCTGGGTCACTCGTCAGGGAAGAGCCCTGAAGGGGCGCAGGAAAAAAAAGCGCTACGCCCTACTCGTCCTCTTCCAGCTCGCTGATCACGAAGTTTTCCGGCGGCATGACGCCGAGCAGGTTGCGCACGAAGTGGTCCCAACGGCGGCGCGTGAAATACGGCTCGTTGCCGAAGCCGTGCGGGCGGTTGGGCAGGACGATGTAGTCGAAGTCCTTCCCTGCCTCGACCAGCGCGTCCGACAGCTTGTAGGTGGAAATCGGCGGCACGTTCTCATCCACGTCGCCCACGGCCAGCAGCAGTTTCCCTTCGAGCTTGGGCGCCAGGGTGATATTGGACTGCTCGACGTAATGCTTCCCGGCCGGGTATCCCATCCATTGCTCGACCCAACCCACCTTGTCGAGGCGGTGGTCGTGGTTGCCGGCCGAAGAAACCGCGGCCTTGTAGAACTCGGGCCGCGTCAGCAAGGCATGCGTCGAATCGTAGCCGCCCGCGGAGTGCCCGAAGAGGCCGACGCGGCTGAGGTCCATGTAGGTGTACTTCTCGGCGAGCTGCCGCATGGCGCCGATGCGGTCATCGAGGCCGCCGTCGCCGAGGTTCTTGTAGGAAACGATGTGGAAGGCTTTGCCGCGGTGGTTCGTGCCCATACCTTCGATCATGATGCACAGGAATCCGAGTTCCGCCGTGGACTGGCAGGTATGCCGGTAGGCCGCGAACCCCGTCGGCGTGTAGGAGGAGTGCGGCCCCGTATAGATGTTTTCGACGATCGCATATTTCTTGCTGGCGTCGAAATTCGTCGGACGCCACAGCACACCGTAAATGTCGGTCTTGCCGTCGCGGGCCTTGGCCTTGAAGCGCTCCGGAGGCTTCCAGCCCGTGGCCTTCAGTTTGGAAATGTCCGACTCTTCGAGCTTGAGCTTCACCGATCCATCGGCGGCGGAGCGCAGCACGGAAACCGGAGGCGTGTCGACGCGCGAGTAGCTGTCGACGAAGAACTTGCCGTCCGGGGACAGGTCGATATCATGGTCGGCCTTTTCCGGCGTGAGCGGCGTCATCCCTTTGCCGTCGAACCCGATCCGGTAAAGATGCACGAAGTAGGGGTCCTCTCCTTCTTCGCGTCCCCCGGCGGTGAAGTAGATCTGGCGCTTCTCTTCGTCGATGTGCTCGATGCCGCGCACGACCCATTCCCCGCTCGTGATGCGGTTCTTGGGCTGCCCCGTCTCGCCGTCATGCAGATACAGCTGGTTCCAGCCGTCGCGCTCCGACGACATAATCACTTCCTTGCCGTCGCCGATCACCTCGGTCCAGAAGTTGGCCGAGTCCACGTAGGGTTCGGCCTGCTCATCGATCATGGTCCGCACCTTGCCCGTAGCGGCGTCGGCGGACTGCAGCCGGATTCGTTTGTAGCCTCGCTCCACTTCGCGGAAGTAGACGCCGCGTCCGTCCTTAAACCAAGTGAAGCGCGGACCGCCGCCGTAGAAAAGCTGTTGCGGCTTGACGTCGAGATCGACGCGCTTGCGCGTGGTGATATCGAAGATCATCGGATTCGCCGTCGGCAGCTGCGGCGAAATCGGCAGAGCGTACGCGTAGGTGTAACCGATGGGCAGCAGTCTTCCGGGCGGCGAGGTCTGCAGCGCCGAGACCAGCGGAGCCGACCGCAGGTCCAGCCGGAAAGTCGCGATCCTGGTGGAATCGGGCGACCAGCTTACGATCGGTTCGCCGGGCCTGGGGTTCTCGGCCGTGGACTGCCGCACAATGTCCGTCAAATTGGCCCAGCCCGTCGCGTAAGGCTGCAGCTCGTCACCGTCGGTGGTGAGCTGAATCTCCTGTCCGGTGGCGATGGCGCGGACATAGAGGTTGTGATCTCTCACAAAAGCCCGGTACTGGCCGTCGGGCGAATCCGTCCGGCCGGCGCGGTCCGCCTGCCGCCTCGCGCGCCCGCGCAGCCGCCTGAGTCTCGGGTCCACCTCCGGCGCGCGCCCCTTCGCAACGCAACTGTACTCGTTGAGGTCGCAGCTCCAGAGAGCACGGCCGGCGGAGAACTCGATCGCTTTTTCGCCGTCGACAAAATTGATCTCATCGAAGGGCAGAGACTTCGCCTCGTACGTTGTTTTCGCCGCTTTCGACAGGCCCGCCGCCAGCTTCGCGTGATCGAAGGCGGGCCGGCGGGAACTGGCGTCCGCGTCCACCAGCAGGAATTCCTTCTCCGGCCAAGCCTCTTTGCGGTACCAGAAGCGCGAACTTTCGCCGATCCAATTCGGCGACACGCTGCCATCAACGACGAGTCGCGTCACCCGGTCGGGAAGAAATCGCTCGGCCCGCTGGTAGTCTTCGCGCGTGCCTTGCGCGCCCAGGGGCGTCAGAAACAACTGTATGGCGATGAACAAGATAATGGTGGGCTTCATGAAGAACATCTCCTTCGCCGGCCGGCGGTGCATTCGGCCGATGGACTCTTTTCCTCGAATGAACGCGGACTCAGTTTCTCGCCTGCTGAAAAACTTGAATGGCCCGATCATACGCCTCTTGATAGGTGCGGCGTTTCTGCGGGTCCGTCCAGGGCAAACCTTCTATGTAAATCTTTAGCTCGCGGATATACCGCACGAAGAACTCACGTTCCGCCGGATCGTCGATCGGCTTGCCGGCGATCGGAACATAGATCGGACTGGTATGGCCGAACGCATAGAAATCGCCAACAAGGGGATGCGCCGGGCCGATCGCGCGCGCGGCAATCCAACTCGAACGGTCTAGCATGAACTCCTTATCGACCCGCAGTGAAGGCGCCGATTCGACGACCTTGCCGTTGATGACGATTTCCAGGGCATCGATGGGCGAGTTGGAAAAGACTTTCGCCCGCACCCGAACCTTGCCGGGTTCCGCAAGCGCAAGCTCATCGCCGATTTCGCGCCCGTTCACCTGGAGCGTGAGCAGCGGGCCGTTGGTGGCGAAGCTTCGTCCAGCTTTGAGGCCTGCCTGCCACTTCTCGAATGTCAGCGCGCCTTCGACGCGGACGAACGCGCGGTCCGTCCCCTGCGGCGGGTCTCGGGGCACATCGATGAACGAATCCGTTCCTCCTGCGACAGGCAGGCGAAAACCGCTGTTCAGCAGCCGGTAGTAGAGTTGCGCCGCCGTCTTGTCGTCGCTCCAGATGCAGGCGATGTCGTAGTAATCAACGGCTCCGAGCGCGACGTCAACCGGAATCTCGGTCGCCCCGCGGCCTTCGCGGACGCCATCGGTGGATCCCGAAGCGATGCCCGGGTAGTACGGATGCGGGAGACCCACGATCGCTCCGTTCTCGCGGGCGCGCTCCGCCACTTGAAACAGCGGAGGCCAGGGCAGCGCGTAACTCGTCCCCGCCGTTCCGCTCGTGACGGGGTAGATCATTTTGCGAATGCCCAACAACGCCATGTGCGCCAGGCTGCTGCGGTATTCCTCGCTGTAGCGAAGAATGTGGTCCTTGGTGGAAAGCGGGTGAATGCGGCCCGTCAGGTTGGCGGGGTCGCCCTGAAACTTGGTGCCATCCATGTGGATGAGCATGTTGGAGACGTTGATGTTTTCCGCGGCCGCCGCCAGCGCCAAGTCCTTCGCCGTGACGGGATAAATGCCGGTGTGGCGGTCATGTATATGCGTGTCGCCGGAATACCAGCCCGGCAACTCGAATTTCTTTTTCAACCGAACGTTGAGGGCGCCGGGCACGTTGACCGTTTGCTCGACGACCTCGGAATCAAAGCCGCGATTGACGCGAATGCGCGCCGGTCCCTGCGGCAGCTGGATCTCGAAGTTGCCGCCGGCGTGGAAGTAATGCGTTTCCGTTCCCGAAGCCACATGGTGCCACGCTCCCAAGGGAGTATAGGCGCGTCCGTCGGAGGCAAGAATGGCGACGCGGGCCGGACCATCCAGTTGCACCTTCAGCCACCCCGACGGGCGGTTGAAGCGATAGTCGTCAATGCGAACGGGGCTGGGCTCGCCGCCGTCGGCAGACACGATGCGGAGTTCCCTGCCGTTCGACACATAAACAACCTGCTTGCCGTCAGGCGACCAGCGGCCCTCGATATCTTCATCCGGGCCGGATGTAATGCGGAAAGGCGTCCTTCCCTTGATGGGGATTCGCCAGAGGTCTCCTTCGGAGGAAAAAAGAAGTTCCTCTCCGTCGGGCGAGAACGAAGGCCGCGCGCGATAGACCGTTTCTTCCCAATAAACGAGATTCGTCTTGCCGGTTTCGACGTTGAGCGTCCACAGGCCGCCCGTGCCGAGCGGCGACTCTCGCGACGAGACGAAGGCGATCATCGGCGACGAAGGAGAAGCTGTGGGTTGAATGTCGCGAGGGCGTCCTTCCGTGAGAGGCTTGTCAGGGTATTGCCAGATGTCGAAGTTCCCCGCGCGCGAAGAGTAGAAGATGATTTCGCCGGTCGAGCGATAGCTCGGAAGCAGATCGAGCGCCATGTCGTTGGTCAGCCGGGTTTCCGTGCCCGAGTATTCCCACAGGTCGATCTGGCCGTCGATGTCGCGGCTGAAAACGATCCTCTTGCCGTCGGGCGAGTAGCTGGGCTCGTAGTCATAACCCGGACCGTGCGTCAGCTCCTCGGCCTGGCCGCCCGCCGCCGGAACGCGCCAGATCGACCCCCACATGGAAAACGCGATCCAGCGGCTGTCGGGGGACCAGCTCGGCGACATCGGCGAGGCTGTCGGCGCGGGAATGAGATACGTCTCGGTGCGGTTCCGGTCGCCGCCCATGTCGGGATAGCGGTACTGCGCGCAAAGAAGTCCCGCCGCCAGTAGAACAAGGGTTACGTGTTTCAGCACGGTCAGAGTATGCACCTTCAACTCAGTTTTGGGTTTTGCCCTTCAAGTATTTATCGAACCAAGCGATCGTGCGCCGGTGATAGTCGAGCGTGTGTTTCGCCTGACGCGCCACGCCGTGCCCTTCATTCGGATAGAGCACGATCACCGTGTCCACCCCGAGCTTCTTGAGAGCGGTGAACATTTCATCAGCCTGATGAAGGGTGGTGATGAAATCCCAGCGTCCGTTGATAAACAGCGTGGGCGTCTTGCAATTCCTGATGTATTTCATTGGCGAGACGGCCCAAGCGCGGTCGTAATCTTCCATCGGCATGAAGCCCATGTCGGTTTCGAACCAATCGGAGTTCGCGCCCTGGCTCCAGGCGCTGATCAAATTGGAAATTCCGGAGATCGGGACCGACGCTTTAAAGCGGTCCGTCTGGGTTGTGATCCACTGCGACATGTAACCGCCGTAGCTGATTCCGGTTACGCCCATACGATCAGCATCGAGAAAACCGTACTTCTCGAGCGCGTAGTCCACGCCTGCCATCAGATCCTTGTAGTCACCCCCGCCGATGTCACCCACGACGAGGTCAGAGAATTTCTGCCCGCGGCCGGTGCTTCCACGGGGATTTGTGAAGAGCACGGCGTAGCCTTGCGCCGCAAACTCCTGCAGACGGGAAGTACGGGCGAGGTTGGAACCATACTGCCCGTGCGGGCCTCCATGCACGTCCAGAATCACCGGATACTTCCTGCCTTCCTCAAATCCGAAGGGCCGGATCAGCCAGCCGTGAATCTGCAGGCCATCGAAGCTCGGATAACTGAAGGCTTCCGGTTTCAGGACTTCGACGCTCTGCTGGAAGGAGTCATTGAAATGCGTCCGGCGAGTCTTGGCAGACGAGCCTGTATCGAGGTGATATATCTCCGCCGGCTGCGTGAAATCGGAGTACACGTAGTAAACATCGGAGCCGTTCTTTCCGACCGCGAAGCTGCCAACCTGGCCGGGGTCGGCCACCAGCTTCTTAAGCGGGCCTCCCTCGGCGGGAGATCCATACATCTCCTGGCGCCCCTCGTTTTGCACCGTGAAGAAGACTTGCTTGCCATCGGCGCTCCACGAGACGTCGCTTGCCCAGCGGTCGATGGGCGCCGTGAGTTCGACGGCCCGCCCCCCTTTGGCGGGCACCGTGTAGACCTTCTTGAGCTCGGCATCGCTTTCCTTGCTGCGTCCAGCGCGCAGCCTGCCAAGATAGGCGAGTTTCGATCCGTCGGGCGACCAAACGGGCTCGTACTCCGGTCCGTTGGTCCCGGTGATCCGAACCATCGGCTTTCCCTGGGTCGACAGAAGGAAGATGTCGTTGTTGGCGTTGAAGTCATCATGCCCCGTCTGATTGGAGACGCAGGCGATCCAATCGCCATCGGGAGACCAGGAAATCGAGTGATAGTCGAAGTCGCCCGCCGAAAGCTGTTGCGGGGAGCCGCCGGCCGCCGGGATTACGTAGACATGAGTGCGGCGCAGATCCGAGTAATAGTAGGGGGCTTTGTGAAGAAGGCGGTCGATGATCATGACCTCGTTGCCGGTGGGAAGATGGGGCGGATCGAGATCATTGGGATAGTAGCGAGGGCCGGCCGCCGCGTACGCCAGGCGCGTGCCGTCAGGCGACCAATCCAGAGAATTGCCCTGCCCTCCCAGGTAGGCGTTGGACGTCTCGACGTTTGTGAGCTTCTTCGCGCCAGTGCCATCGGCGTTCATCACCCAAAGCCCACCGCCGCCGAAATACGCAATTCGCCGCCCGTCGGGAGACCAACGTGGAGTGGAGGCTCCTCCCTTGCGGGCATCCGTCAGGGCCAGCGGCCCTTTGCCGCCCGCGGGCAATGACCAGATAGCCGAGTAAGAACGATTTTCGGAAAGGCTCGTTTCGCCGAGGACAAACAGGAGTTGGCCGCCGCGAGGGGACAGTTGAAGATCCCCAATCCGCTTCATGGCAAAGGAATCTTCCGGCGTCCAGGCACGCTTGGCTTGCCCCCAGACGGGCTGGAAAGCAATCGCAAGCGCGAGGGCAAGAAACTTCCATTTCACCGCATGTCGCATGTTGCCTCCCCGGTACTCCAAACTAGAACGCCCTCCGGCGGGCGTCCAAAGGTCAGCGCCCCAACGCCAGGGTCTGTTCGCGTCAATCCAACCGGCGCCGGACCTACGGCTGCGTCGCGCTGCGGATGAAGGCGCTCATATCATCCTTGAATTTCTTCCGCGATTCCTTTTCGATGTACATCATGTGTCCGGACGGGTAGTATGCCCACGAAATGTTCTTGTGCACCGAAGGATGAATCCCCAGGTGGTTGATTTCGTACTCGGCAGCGAAGTACGGCGTCGCCAGATCGTAGTAACCCTGCATGACCAATAACTTCAGATGCGGATTCTTGGCGAAGGCGTTGCGCAGCAGCTCGCTGGTGGAGGAATAGGCGTTCTCGAGACCGTAGTCCCACGGGAGAATGCCACCACTCACGTGATAAAGCAGATCCGTCTTGTAACCGAGTTCTGTCCGGACGTAGTTCTCGAAGGCGGCCTGAAATGGAGGCCGAATGATCGTGGAGGAAGGATCAAACTCGGCTCTCTCGCCGGCATCCAACGGGGATGGCCCCGAGATGCGTCCATCAAGACGGCCGATCGTCAGCCGCTGGTCCCGCAGCAACTCGCGCGTGAAATGGGCGACGTCGATTCGCAGGTTGCTGTGATCAATGTACTCCGGATCGAGGCCCGTGTAGCGCGCCAGCTTGGCAATCACTCCCTTGCGTTCGTCCGGTTTGAGACGATCACCCTGGGCGAGCGCCTGTATATATCCGGTAAGCGCCCACCCTTCGACTTCCTTAAGCGTCGCTTTTAGGTCTTTTTGCAGTTCGGGCGCCAGCTTCTTGTGGTACCAGGCATCGGCGGTGAACGTCGGAAGGAACAGGGGGTACGGCGTATCGTTGCCGGGATTGAAGCGGTGCGTCTGGTACTGCAAGATCGTCGAAATCAGGGCCACACCGTTAAAGGCGATGCCCTGGTCGATCAAATACCCCGCCACACCCGCGGAGCGGAAGGTACCGTAGCTTTCCCCTGCGAGAAACAGTGGTGAGAGGTAGCGGGCATTGCGCTTGAGGTAGGTGCGGATGAACTCGCCGACCGACTGAATATCACCCTGCACTCCATTGAATTTACGCGCGGCTTCCATCGTCATCGCGCGGCTGTAGCCCGTGCCCACAGGATCGATAAACACCAAGTCGGTCGCTTCGAGCCAAGTATCTTCGTTATCCACGAGCTGAAAGGGAGGGGGCGGCATTGTACCGTCGTCCAGGAGTTTGGCCCGGCGCGGCCCCATGCCTCCCATGTGAACCCAGATGGACGCTGAGCCAGGCCCGCCATTGAAGGCAAAGGTCAAAGGCCGCTTGGCAGGGTCGCCGACGCCATCGAGCGTGTAGGCCATGTAGAAGATGTGCGCTTCCGTGTCGCCGTTGGAGTTCATAATCGGCATCTGCGCAACCGTGGCAGTGTAAGCCAGCTTCTTGCCTCCGACTGTGATCTCATGGCGCGTGACCGACGGTGTCTCATCGATGTTGTCCGCGACGGGAGGAGCCGCCGTATTCCGGGGCATGGCCGATGGCGCCTGCCCGGGGCCAGGGCGCCTATCGGGACGCGCCGGCGGCTGCTCCGCGCGCTGTTGCGGCGGCTGTTCCTGAGCCGCCTGTGGAGCTTGAGTTGGCCGTTCTTGCGGCTGCGACAGCAGCCGCGGCTGCTGCATCAACACAAAAATCATCAGCAGGAGAATCATGGTAAGCCTCGATTGCAGGAATTTGTAGGACATGATGTAGCGAACATCCTCGGATACTCTTTCTCTCACCGCAGCTGCAGCAGCGAACGCGAACTATTGGCGGCCCTTCGCAACAGCCAACTCCTGAGACAGCCGGCGGCGTCCCAGACCTTCTAGGGATCTCACCTATCCGAAGGGCTGTTCGATAGAAGGACTCTGCTTGGTGAACATGCGGGGACCATCCTCGGTGATGTACATGCAGTCCTCAAGCCGCACGCCAAACTCGCCGTAAATGGTGAGCATCGGTTCGTCGCTGAAGCACATACCCGGCGCGAGCTTGGTCGTGTTGCCGCGGACGAGGTTCGTCCATTCGTGCCCGTCAAGGCCGATGCCGTGTCCTGTACGGTGAGGCAGCCCCGGCACTCTGTAGTCGGGGCCAAAGCCGGCGTCGGTGATCACTTTCCTGGCCGCGGCGTCCACCGATTCACAGGTGGCGCCGACTTGCGCCGCGGCGAATGCGGCATCCTGCGCTTTGCGCTCGATATTCCAGATCTCACGCTGCCGGTCCGAAGGCTCCCCGAAAACCAGCGTTCGCGTAATATCGGAGCGGTAGCCCTCGACGCCACAGCCGGCATCCATGAGGACAATGTCGCCTTTCTGCAGCTTCTGCGGGAGTGTGCTGCCGTGAGGGAATGCCGAGTATTTTCCGAAATTAACCATGACGCCGCCGCTGAAGCCCAAGGCCTGGTGAGCCGCCGCGCAATCGGCGCGGAACTCCGCGGGTGTCATACCCTCGCGAAGCCCCGCGACGGTGGCTTTAAACGCCTCGATCGTCACGTCGTTCGCCCTTTGCATCAAGGCGATCTCCGCGGGGGACTTGATCATGCGGCAGCCGGCCGTGACAGCCGTTGCGTCCACATACTCCAGCGCGGGGGCTTCTTTACGGACGCCGTCGAAGAGAAAAAAGCGCACACTCTCCTCGATGCCGATCCGACCGGTCCTGATGCCGCGGTCTTTGAAGATGCCCGCAACGACTCTATAGGGGCTCTCTTCTTCCTCCCAGCGGCGAATGTCGTCACCGAAGCGGATCTGCTCCCGGGCTCGTTCTTCCTCGAAGCCCGGGGTGACATAGGCCGGCTCACCTTCGCGAGGAAGAACCATGGCGAACATTCGCTCCGAACGGCCCCAGGTGATTCCGGTGTAATAGAAAAGGCTTGATCCCGCCTCGAGATACAAAGCGTCGATCTTGTTCTCGGCCATGAGCCGGCGGGCCTTGTCCATGCGGCCACGCCTCTCGTCGTCGGAGATTGGCGTCACGCCCTGCGTCATGGGCCGCAGATTCTGAATGGGTTCGGATTTACTTTCGGCCGGTGTGCCGCACGATGCTCCGGTGAACGCAGCGCCGGCGGCCGCTGCAGTGCGCAGTATCTGTCTGCGGTTCCAAGTCACGATGAGGTTCCTCCGCGTCATTGTGTTGTCACTGCGTCGCGGCCGCGAATGGTTGGCCCTTGTAGTCTACAATCTTAGATCTATCAAAGTGTGGCTTTGTAGTATACTCAGTTGCGTTTTCGAGGGTCAAGGCGCGAGCCCCGCCGTCGAAGTGCGCCAAGCCTGAAAAATCAATCGAATGAAGTAGGAGGAACCGTCTTGTGAAGGATTGTCCGCAGTGGATTTGTCTTTGGGCGCTTCTGGTCATGACCTCCGTCTCCGGATGGGCGCAAGGCGATATTTACCACCAAACGGACTTTCCCGCTGAAGAGTTTCAGGCGCGCTGGCAGAAGATCCAAGAGCGCCTGGGCAACGAAGGACTCGTTATTGTGCAAGGCGCTCCTCCCGTGCGTGGCTTCACGTTCCCACGCCAGACGAATGAGTTCTACTATCTCTGCGGGATTGAGACACCCGGGTCCTATTTTGTGCTCGACCTGCGGCTAGGCCGGGCTGTCTTGTTCCTGCCGCCGCAAAACGAACGCCTGGAGCGGGCCGAAGGCAAGGTTCTCTCGGCGGCCAACGTGGATCTAGCGAAGAGGATTACCGGCGCGCAGGAGGTCCTCAGCACCGATGCCCTCACACCGGACTGGCTGAGCGAACGCATGGGGCAGACGAGACGTGTTGTCTATACCCCGTTTGCGCCCGCAGAAGGTAATACGGAAAGCCGTGGCGAGATCCTGGCGGCCAACCGCAGTATCGCCTCCGATCCGTGGGACGGCAGGCTGCCTCGCGAAGGCCAGTTTATCGAGCTGTTGCGCGCACGCCTGTCCAGGGCCGAAATTCGCGATCTGACCCCAACGCTCGATGAGCTTCGCAGCATCAAGAGCGAGCGTGAGGTGGCGCTGATCCGCAGAGCGTCGGAGCTGGCCGGGCTGGGGATTCTGCAGGCAATCCGAAGCACGAAGCCCGGTGTGTTTGAGTACCAGCTCGACGCGGCGGCACGCTACGTCTTCCTGGTGAACGGCGCGCGGCAGGAAGCCTATCGCTCGATCACAGCGGCGGGAACGCCCAATATCTGGAACCTGCACTATTACCGCAACACGAAGCAGCTGGAGGACGGCGAACTCGTGCTGATGGACTACTCACCCGATTACCGCTATTACGTCAGCGATATCGGACGGATGTGGCCGGTGAACGGCAAATACGACAAAGTGCAGCGCGAACTCCTCCAGATCGTTCTGGAGTACCGCAACGCGATCATGACCCGCCTGCGGCCCGGCGTCACCGCCGACGCGATCATGCAGGAAGCCCGCGAGGCGATGGAACCTGTCTTCCAACGGACCCGCTTCTCCAAACCGATCTATGAGGCGGCCGCGCGCAAACTGGTGGAAACGGGCGGGGGAGTCTTCTCGCACACAGTCGGCATGGCGGTCCACGATGTCGGCAGCTACCGGCGTGGCACTCTGCAACCGGGGCAGGTCTTCTCCGTTGACCCCCAGATGTGGGTTCCCGAAGAGCAACTCTATATCCGCTACGAAGACGTCGTGGTGATTACGGCGGCGGGCTATGAGAATTTCACCGACTTTCTGCCCACGGAACTCGATGAGATCGAAGCGTTGGTGGGCAAGGAAGGCGTCGTGCAGAAGTTTCCGGTGACGCCTAGCAAAGGTTCACCGACCGGCCGGCGAACCTCAAACTGATTTACCGCCCGTCAAGAGCGCGGGACCGCCGGGGCGCCGATCCTCCTGCTAACACTCACGCCAGAACTTCAGGGATCACGTGCCCATGCACGTCGGTGAGGCGCATGTCGCGCCCGCTGAAGTGGTAGGTGAGCTTTTCGTGATCGAGGCCGAGCAGGCGCAGGATCGTGGCGTGCAAATCGTAGATCGACTTCTTGTTCTCGACGGCCTTATAGCCGTACTCGTCCGTCGCGCCAACAATCGTGCCGCCTTTGACGCCGCCTCCGGCTAACCACACGCTGAAGCCGTGGGCGTTGTGGTCGCGGCCGTCCATCCGCTCCGAGATGGGCAGGCGGCCAAATTCGCCGTGCCATAGAATCAGCGTGGAATCGAACAAGCCGCGGCTCTTGAGGTCCTTGATGAGCGCGGCAATCGGCTTATCGGTCTCGGCGCAATGCTGGCCGTGGTTACCTTTCAGATCCCAGTGCGCATCCCAGCTTGGCTCGAAGTTACCACCGCCGGAGAAGATCTGCACATAGCGGACGCCGCGCTCCACCAGCCGGCGCGCCATGAGCGCCTGGCGGGCGAAGTACTGCGTCGGCTGCTCATCGGCCCCGTACAATTTGCGGGTCGCAGGCGATTCCTTGCTGATGTCAATGGCATCGGTCGCATGGGTTTGCATGCGGAACGCCAGCTCATACGAATGAATCCGCGCGGAAAGCTCGCTGTCCTCCGGATTCTGCTCGAGATGCTTCTCGTTCAAATCGCGAATCAGATCAAGCCATTTGCGCTGCTCTTCGGGGCTGCGGTCTTTGGGCGGATTCAGATCAACGATCGGGTCGCCGACGGAGCGGAACGGGGTTCCCTGGTAGGCAGCGGGCATGTATCCCGCGGCCCAGTTCGGCGCGCCGTTAATGGGGCCGCCGCGGTAGTCGGTAAACACGATGAATCCCGGCAGGTTTTGGTTCTCAGTTCCCAAACCGTACGTCACCCAGCTCCCAACACTCGGATGGCCAGCCAGAATACTGCCTGTATTCATCTGAAAGATGGCCGGGCCATGCGCCGGGCTGAGCGCGTGCATCGAACGGATCAAAGCGAGATCGTCGGCGTGCTCCGCGATGTGCGGGAACAGCTCGGAGATCTCCATGCCACACTGCCCGTGCTTACGGAATTCCCACGGCGAAGGCATCAGGCCGCCGGGAGTGCCCATGACGGTCTGCACCTCGCCGACGTTCTTCATCGTCTCGCCCTGCCACTTGACGAGATCGGGCTTCGGATCGAAGGTGTCGATCTGGCTGACACCGCCGTAGCAGAAGATCGAGATGACCGACTTGGCCTTAGCGGGAAAATGGGCCGCTTTTGCGGCCAGCGGCGACTGCGTTGATGCCAGCAGCCCCTGTTGCCCCAGGAGATCGGCAAAGGCAAGACCCGCGATGCCACCGCCGAGGCGGCCCAATAAGTCCCTTCGCGAATAGATCAGTTTATTCATTGCCGGTACACAAACTCATTGAGATTAAAAAGCGCATGGCAGAGGCCCGCAAGTCCTTCCTGGCTTTCGCGCAGGTATTGCAACGCCCCTGCCCGCTCATCCTCGATCGGGAGACGGCCCAACGCGAGCCGCCAGGCCCGATCCACTTGCGCCTGCGGATCAGACCCTGCTTCTTTCTTGAGCCGCTCCGCGAAATGGCGGGAGTGCTCCATTACAAACGAATTGTTCATCAGCAGCAGCGCCTGGGGCGCAATCGTGGACCGGTTTCTGCGATCGCACGAATTGACGAGGTTGGGCTGATCGAATGTTTCGAACAACGGGTAGCGAATGCTGCGTTTAGAGAAAACGTAAAGACTGCGCCGCCACGTCGAAGGATCCGAATCCGGCTTGCCCGGCCAAGTGCGCCGTGTCGAGGACTGAAACAAATCCGGATTGATGTAAGGGAAAATGCAGGGACCTCCGAGCGCCGGATCCAGAGTACCCGCCACGGACAACATCGCGTCACGGATCGTCTCGGCGTCGAGCCGCTGGCGCGCGGCGCGCCAGAAGAGACGGTTTTCCGGATCGATGGCGAGATTGCCGGCAACGTCATCGCTGGCCATCTGGTAAGACTCCGATGTCAGCATGAGACGATGCATCTGTTTCATGCTCCAGCCCCGATTAACGAACTCAACCGCCAGCCAGTCCAATAACTCCTCGTGGGAGGGCGGATCGCCCGTTTTTCCGAAGTTACTCGGCGTGCGGACAATGCCCTCGCCAAAGTGGTGCTGCCACAGCCGGTTCACCATCACCCTCGCGGTCAGAGGATTGTCCGGCGAGGCGATCCATTCCGCAAAACCACGGCGGCGCCAACTCGAATGAGCGTCCGGCGCGGGCGAGGGGAACTCGTACTTGCCGTCCCAGGCTACGGAGAGAACGCCCGGGGACATCTGTGACCCCTTGGAGTCGATGCTGCCGCGATGCAAAAAGTACGAAGGCCGCGGCTCCCGGCCCGTTTCCTGGACCGCTCTGGCCGTGGGGAAGGGATCGGGGCGCAGTTTCTCGAGATCCTTGATCTTGGCCGTCAGCTCCGCGTGCTTGCGCTTCTCTCCCTCGGACATCAAGACGAGAATTTTTTCTTCATTGATGCGGCCCGAGAGCTGGTCCATGAGCAGCGTCTTTTCGATCTGCTGCACGTTCAGCTTCTGGCCGTCCGTGCGCTGCTCCGGGGGCGTGCGCCAAGCGGCCTGCATATATTCGGGCAGCCGCGCGATCCATTCGTCAAACAGGCGCTTGCGGTAGGGATCTTCGAGCGCCTTCTTTTCCTCTTGCAGAGGCTTCTGGAGTCCCTCAATCCTCTTCACTTCCGCCTCGTGGGCGGCCACGACCGGTGGCGGCACCAATGGATAGCTAAGCGGCCGCACGTTGAAGAAAATTGACTGGATCTGATAGTAGTCTTTCTGCGGGATCGGATCGAACTTGTGGTTGTGGCAGCGCGCGCAACTGACCGTTTGGCCGAGAAACGTCAGGGTCGTTGTGCCCACGATGTCGTCGAGTGAGTCCTGGCGGCCACGCTCGCCGCCACCGCCTTCCGCACCGAGACGCAGAAAGCCGGTCGCGATCATTGCCTCCTCGGAATTGCGGTCGTACTCGTCACCGGCAAGCTGTTCCTTGATGAACTGATCGTAAGGCTTGTCGTCATTGAAGGCCTTCACGATGTAGTCGCGGTAGCGCCACATGTCGTCCCGGTCACGGTCGAATTCGAAACCGCCCGAGTCGGCGTAGCGCACCAGATCGAGCCAATGGCGCGCCCAGCGCTCCCCATAGTGAGGCGAGGCGAGCAGACGATCAATCAACTTCGGCCAGGCGTCCGCGGAGGCGTCATTCACAAAGGCGTCGACCTCTTGCGGCGTGGGCGGCAAACCGAGAATGTCGAGGTAGGCGCGACGGATCAGGGTGCGCCGATCCGCGCGGGGCGAGGGTGTCACGCCCTTGGCTTTCATCGCCGACAGCAAAAACGCATCGATGGGATGGTCCTTCCAGCCAGGATGGGAGACGCGGGGCGGATTGACCTGCTTCGGCTGTTGGTAGGCCCAAAACGAGCGCTCTTCGTCGGTGATCGGCCGCTCTTCCGCCTTAGCCAAAGCCGCTTGGTCTTGTGCAGTCCGCTCGGCGCTGGCCACTTCCGCTTCCTCGACGCCCTCGAACGAGGCGCCTTCGAGAATCCATCGGCGCAAGACGTCAAGTTGGTTGTCCGGGAGCTTCTGCCCCGGAGGCATAGTCGGCTCCGCCTCGTGCGCCGCAAACCGGTATAGCAGACTTTTTTCCGGGTCATTGGGAACGACGGCGGAGCCACGCCCGCCGCCGGTGGCGATGGAATCGCGAGTTCGCAGGTCCAGGCCGCCTACTTTGAGCGCCCCATGGCACGTAAAGCAGTTCTTTTCAAGGACATCGTAGGCTTGCTGGGGCAGCAACTCGTCGGCGGCTCGAAGGCTGGGCGCCACTGTGAGCAGCAAAAAAGGGACAAAAAGAGTGGACAGCTTTCTCAACATCTCAGTCGCAGGACCACGCTCGGGGTTGATGTAGGATAACTAAGGTGATTATACCTCAATCTAGGATCTATAGGAAAGCTCTTGCTATGCGCTTACAAATGACCAGACGACCGGAATGTAGGTAGGGTTTCCCAAGCAAGTTCGCTCTCCACCAGCACTCCCAGGCTTCGCGGAGAGGCTGGTTTTTCGGGTTCCGCCGCCGCCAGATACCGAAAGGCCGATTAGAGGATCGCCCCGCACGGGACGAGGGGCGGCGGATCAATGCCTCGTCTCGCGAAGATGGTATCATCGAAATCCTTCCGGTGCTTGGGAGCCAGGAAACAAACGCGCCCCACATCTTTCTTCCGAACTATGACGAAGCTTGAGAAGGACGTAAACGTGCGCCCCGCTGTGCCGGAGGACATGCCGGGGATCCGGACGCTGATCCGGACGTTCCCAAGTTATCTCATGCAGAAGGACATTCCCCGCGCCCCATCCTTTTTCGTTGCCGAGTGGGAAGGGCAAATCGTGGGGTGCTGCGCTCTGCAGATTTATTCCAGACGGCTAGCGGAGATCCGCAGTCTGGCGGTGAACCCCGAGTTTCAAAAGAAGGGAGTCGCGACAAAGCTGCTGCATCTTTGCGAGCAGAGGGCGCGTGAGCGAAAAATCAAGCAGCTGCTCGCGGTGAGCAGCAACGCCACGTTTTTTGAGAACCGGGGCTTTCGCACGTTCCTGCGCGAGAAGATCGCCCTCTTCTATGACGTAGGCCCGCTGGTGTCGCGTGAGACGGAGCCAGGCTCAACGACATCCCGCGACAAGGATCCTAGTTCGATCCCTGGCGGACGATTCGAAGCAGACCGCCCTGCGTGAACCCGTCGCGGTCTTCCTCTTTGGCTTTGCTGACTTTGGCGAAAAGCTCCTGAGCCCGTTCCCTATCGCCTTTGCGCTGTTTGACTCGCGCCAGTTGATAGGTGGCTGTAATGTCCTCGGAATCAATCTCGAGGGCCTTCTCCAGCTGCTCTTCCGCCCGGTCAATCTCCCCGCGCCCGAGAAGCGTCTTCCCCAGAAGCGTCCGCGTCTGAGCGAGATTCGGACTCAGTTGGATCGAACGTTCCAAACACTCCACTGCTTCGTTCTCCGGCTCGGATCCGGGGACGGCCCCCCGGCGGATCAGCGCCTCGGCCAGGAACCAGAGAGCCAGGTGATCGTTCTGGTTCTCCAGCCTTCTCTGCCGCAGGATCGTGACGGCCTGGTCGATTTCGCCGGCTTGCATGAGGACCAGGCTCAGCGCCACGTGCGAAAGGCCAGGCTGCGAGGACTGCTTACCCACGGTCTCGAATTCCTGTTGCGCTTCGGGGAACTGGCCCCTCATGGCGAGTACAACTCCACGATGCAGCCGCAGGCGGTCCGACTCCGGAACGACACGGAGGCCGATGTCCGCGATTTCGAGGCCCAGGTCGTAGTTCTGATGCTCAAGGCACAACGTGATCAGATCGAGATAGTTGGTTTCGTTGCGCGGCTCAATCTCGGTGGCCGTCCGCAACGCTTCATAGGCCTTCAAGGTCTCCCGATTGCCTTCGTAAGCCTCAGAGAGCAGGTTGTAGATCTCTCCCGTGCGGTGACCTTCCGCTACCAGCTTTTCGCCGGCGGCAACAGCGGCTGGGAAGTCACCCGCTTTCAGCTGGGCCAGAACCAAATTGAATGCCACAAGGTAGGGGTCGGGATGGCGAGGCAAAGCGCCCGCGAATTGTGCGGCGGCCGCTTTGTAATTCTCGACCCTTGCGAGCAGCATCCCGGCCGCGAAACGAACCTCGGCATCCGCCGAGGCCGGCAATTTTTCCAGGGCGGCTACAGCCTTGTGCGTCTGTCCGGACTCGACATAGCAGAGGGCGAGATTGTAAGTTGCGCGCTGGTCCCGGTACGGAAAGTCTCCACTCTGCTCGTAGTGGCGGCCTGCCTGCCCGTAGTTCTTGACGGCCAGTTCGATCTCTCCCAACCCGAAGTGGACGACGGGATCTTGAGGGATTAGCTTCAGGGCAGCCTCAAAGTGGAGACGGGCTTCGTCGACCCGGCCCAATCTCAGTTCATTGACGGCGAGATTCTTTAAGGCAGGGTAGAACTGCGGGTTGAGATCGATGGCCTGCTCGAAATATCGGTTGGCTTCCGACGGACGCCCCGCCGCCGTCAGCATGATGCCGGTCAGATTGAGGACCTTCAAGTCCCGCGGAGACTGCGAAAGGAGCCGCTCGAGGATCGGCAAGGCGCGCGCGTGATCGCCACGCTCAGCAAGGGAAGCGGCCTGCTCATACTCGGAGTTCTGCCCGCCAAGTGTCCCCGCCGACCAAACCAGCCCCAGGGCCAGGATGGAGAGCCGCAGCCCTCTCACTGTATTTGCTACCGTCACGCCCAACCTCATCTATCCCTAATCTTAACAGCAACTTTCGACCATGATGGACGGCAGGCCCGGCGTTGACGCCCGAGATCCCTTGACCTTCCTTGACACAGATATTCGGGCCATGATAGCGTCTAGAAAATCTAGAGTCTACAATTTTTGCTTAGTTTCGCTAAGTTCAACGGTTTCAAACAGAGGGGGATTCACGGATGCTGAAGGTTTTTCAAGGGTTACGTGTAAGCGTTTGCATCTCACTTTCGGCACTCGTCCTTGCCGTCGTTATGCAGCAAGGATTGCAGGCGCAGTTCACAAGTACAGTCCAAGGAGACGTCGTCGATCAGAGTCAGGCGTTCGTTCCTGAAGTCACGATCACTCTGACCAATGTCGACACCAGGGTTTCCATCGAAACCGTCACAAACTCATCAGGCGTCTTCCGGTTTCCAAACCTGCCGCCGGGCCGGTATCAGCTCCGCGCCAGCAAGACAGGCTTTCAGACCGTGGTCCAGGAAAACATCGTCCTGGAGAGCGGCCGCGTTCAGTCTGTTCCGGTCACGTTGCCAGTAGGCGCTGTGACCGAGCAAATCACAGTCACCGAAGCAGTGACACAAATCGAAACGAGCAATCCGAAGATCGGAACCACGATCAGCAACGCCTATGTGCAGAACATACCGATGAGCCTTCGGAATATTTACAATGTCGTCGCCCTGGCTCCCGGCGTCACCGGCTTTGCGGTGACGAACGGCGACAGCTTCCAGTCGATCTCACGCGGCGGCGCCTCCGCTAACGGCATGCGCATGTATTCCAACGGCTATTACGTTGACGGGTCGCCGGTGAACGACATGGCCGACGGCGGCGGCGCGAAGCTGTCACCTAATCCGGATTCGGTCGAAGAAGTGCAGGTCTCGACGAATGACTATTCAGCTGAGTGGGGACGTAGCGCCGGCGTTTTGACGCAGGTCGTTTCGAAAACGGGCACCAACGACTATCACGGGTCGTTGTTCTGGTTTCACCGCAACAATAAGCTGACCTCGCGGACTTTCCTGCAGAGTACGCCCAACGCTCTCACCGGCCGCACGATTCCCGTCAGCAACCGCAACGACTTCGGCGGATCCTTCGGCGGTCCGATCGTGCGGGAGAAGACGTTCTTCTTCTTCAGCTTCAACGAGCTGCGCGAGCGGAACAGCTTCGCGAACCTGGTGACGATCGAAACACCTCAGTTCGTGAACTTCATGAAACAGAATCTGCCGAATAACCTTTCCACGAAGCTGCTGACGGATTTCGCTCCCAGCTCGTCTGTCTCGGCGCTGCAAGCCAACACGATCCGCACAGTATCGTCCCTGGATGCAACATGCCAGGGGATGAACTCCCTCGGTATGCCTTGCGACCTGCCGGTGTTGGGCCAAGCAGTTTTCTCGGACGCCAATGCCCGTGACGGGCGGCAGTGGAACGTACGGATTGATCAAAACTTCAACAATGGCAACGACCGCATCTACGCCAATATCTATCAGACAACGCGCCTGAACGAGGGCAAGAACGCACGTCCCGGATTCTCGACCTTGGGAATCAACTTTGATGGCAATGGCGCCAAGCAGACCTACATTTCGGGGAACTACACGAAGATTTTTTCCCCAACCATCATCAATGAAATGTCGGCATCGATTGTGCGCGTGATCGACGGGTCACCCTGCAACAACTGCCGGGTCCCGAGTATCAACATCACCGGCATGCAGGGCTTCGGCAACGGCTGGGCGCCCGGAGTGTTTATCACACGCGACATCAACTGGCAGAACGTGCTCTCGATCAACCGGGGAACGCACTTCTTCAAGATGGGCGCCAACTACTTCGTCGATCAGGAGCCGCTGCATTTCACGGGTCCGCTCGAGCGTCCGAACTTCAGCTTCCTGAACGTTTTCGACTTTGCCAAGGACGCGCCGATCAGCGAAGGCGGCATCAACTTCGACCCGCGCACCGGCAGCACCGACATCAACAACGAACGGGACTTCCGGCTGCCCTACTACGGCTTCTTTTTCCAGGACGACTGGAAGGTGAAGCGCAATCTGACCATCAACTGGGGCCTGCGCTGGGAGTTCAACCGCAACCCCACCGACAAGGCCGATCTGCTGGCCACGATGAAACTGGGGCCGGGGTCGACCATGTGGGAACGCATCACGGGGATGTCGGTCACTCCCGTCGATGGGCTGTATGAAGAGGTTCCGAAGAAGTATTTCGCGCCGCGCCTGGGCATCGCCTGGGACCCGACGGGAAGCGGAAAGATATCGGTTCGCAGCGGCTTCGGCATCTTCTACGACACCATGCTCACCAAGAGCACGTTCGACCGGATGCAGCTGAATCCGCCGAACTTCGCAGCCGGCTCGGTCCGCAGCGACGATCCCACAACGCCGAATCCGATCTTTAAACTCGGCAGGAGTGACACCCGACCCTTCGGTTTCGAGTTACCCGGTCTGCGGGCGGGCTTGAACGAGAAAGGCGGGCCGATCGGTGTGCGCGCCCAGATTGCCGGCGCGCCGCCGGTAAGCCAGCTTCCCTACTCCGTGAACTGGTTCTGGGGCGTTCAATACGCTTTGCCCGGGAACTGGGTCGTGGAAGGGAACTACAGCGGATCGCGCGGCGTTCACCTCTGGACCATCACAGACCGGAACCGCTGCGCTGGTTGTGGCGTAGCCAGGCTCAGCCCGTTCTTCGCGGTGCTCGAGTATCACGACAACGGCGCCGACTCGATCTATCATGGCGGCAGCTTCGTACTGAAGAAACGGTTCTCTGAGGGGATTGGGTTCGAAACGGCCTACTCCTTTGGCAAAACCATCGACGTCATCAGCGGCGGTACCGGAATCGGCGGTGCCTGGGCCGATGTCTACGATGCGTATAACTTCAGAGCGCAGCGGGGACTTTCGCAGAACGACTATCCGCAGCGCCTCTCGGCCAGCTATGTTTGGGAGCTTCCGAAACTGGCTTCATCGAACGGCCTCGTTCGCGGCGTACTGGGCGGCTGGCAAACCAGCAGCATCATCATCCTGCAGAGCGGCAGGCCGCACACCGTCCGCATCACGAACCGGGACTACAACAACGACGCACAGTTCCTGGATCTGCCGGATGCACCGAGCGTGACTTTCGGCGACTGGAAAAACTCGGACTATGTCAGCGGTACCACGTTCAAGGCTTCGGACTTCCCGGCGCCCCCTGCGGGCCGGGGAGGAAACCTCGGGCGTAACACGTACCGCGGGCCCGGACTTGCCCAGGTGGACTTCAGCCTGATCAAGAACACACAGGTGCCCTGGTTCACGACGGAGCCTGCGGCGATGCAGATCCGCTTCGAGGCCTACAACCTGTTCAACCGGGTCAACATCAATAACTGGGAAACCAACCTGGCCAGCAGTTCGTTTGGGCGAGCGACCAGTTCTCGCGATCCGCGGACGATCCAGCTTGGCCTGAGGATTGCGTTCTAGAGTTAACCCTGAGACACACTTACCCCACGGGAGCGCCGAGCGGCGCTCCCGTTTTCTTTTCCATACTGCTAGCCGAATCAGGACGCTGGGCTCCGGCAGACGCCGCGCACCATCAATGTGGCCGCATGATTCCAGTTGAGGTTGCCATCCCTGATTTACAGACTTAAGATTTTAGATTGGAGGGCGCATCTCGCCCCCTCTCGAATCCTACCGACGGAGGAACGTATGCCCAGAAATAGCATTTTCGTGAGCGTGAGCCTGCTGGCCTTCATGGCGCTGGCAAGCATGCCCTGGGCGGCACAAGTCGCTTCCAAGGTGACACCGCGTGTCGAGCCGTTTTCACTATCCAACGTGCGCCTGCTCGACGGCCCTTTCAAAGCAGCGATGGACCGGGATGGCGCCTACCTGCTGGCGCTGGACGCGGACCGTCTGCTCTCCGGTTTTCTTGAGAATGCCGGGCTGAAGCCAAAGGGCAAGAAATACGGAGGCTGGGAGGAGCAGAGCCTGGCTGGACATTCCCTAGGCCACCATTTGTCGGCGGTTTCGCTCATGTACGCCGCGAGCGGGGACAACCGGTTCAAGGATCGGGCCGATTACATCGTGCAGGAGTTGGCGGCCTGTCAAAAGGCGTCAGGCGACGGGTATCTGGCTGCGTTTGAGAAGGGGCGCGAGATGTTCGCCGAGGTCTCCAAGGGCGACATCCGTCCACGGCGCTTTTACCTCAACGGCATCTGGGCGCCCTGGTACACGATGCACAAGGTGTTCGCTGGCTTGCGCGACGCCTACCAACTGGCGGGCAACAAGGAATCGCTTGCCGTGATGCGAAGGCTGGGCGACTGGGCGGTTGACACGACCAAGGGCCTCAGCGACGAGCAATTTCAACTCATGCTGGAAACCGAACATGGCGGCATGAACGAAATGATGGCGGATCTTTTCGCGCTCACGGGCGAACAGAAATACCTCACTCTGGCGGGCCGGTTCAACCACAAGGCGGTGTTACAGCCGTTGAGCAAGGGTGTTGACGACCTCACGGGGCTGCACGGCAACACGCAAATCCCTAAAGTAATCGGGGCGGCTCGGCAGTATGAACTGACCGGTGACCAATCGATGAAGGACATCGCGCAGTTTTTCTGGAGAACGGTCATCGACCACCACACGTTCGCGATCGGCGGCCACGGCGATGGGGAATATTTCGGCGTGCCCGGCAGACTCGCGCCGCTGCTCAGCAATCACACCGCGGAAACCTGCAACACCTACAACATGCTGAAGCTGACCAAGCACTTGTTTTCCTGGTCACCGAGCGAGGACTACGCCGCCTACTATGAGCGGGCCCTGTATAACCACATTCTGGCGTCACAGCATCCGACGACGGGCATGATGTGTTATTTCGTCCCGCTTCGCCAGGGAGCGCGCAAACGATTCAGCACGCCGGAGAATTCCTTCTGGTGCTGCGTCGGCACGGGCATGGAAAATCACGCCCGCTACGGGGAGAGCATCTACTTTCGCGATGCCGCTGGGATCTACGTGAACCTCTTTATCGCTTCCCGGCTGGAGTGGCCCGAGAAAGGCATCCGGCTGCGGCAGGAAACGCGTTTCCCCGAAGCGGCATCCACGAAGTTTGTGTTCGAGAACGCGCAGCCCGTGGAAACCGAGTTGCGCATTCGCAAACCAGTGTGGGTGCAGGATGGTTTTGCGGTCGCGGTCAACGGCGAGACGCAGCGCCTGCCGCAAGAGGGCTCCTATGTGGTCGTGAAACGTACCTGGAAGAGCGGAGACGTCGTGGACGTCCAACTGCCCATGGCGCTGTCGCCGGAATCGATGCCCGATGATCCCAACAAGGTGGCGCTGTTCTACGGTCCGGTGGTGCTGGCCGGCGTGCTCGGAGAGGCGCCCGCGAGAACAAAGCCGGAAGCAGAAAACGACGGCGACGAGCCACTGGCCGAAGAGGCCATTACGGCGCCATACTTCCGGCCCGCAGGAGCGGATGTGCGGGAATGGGTCAAGCCCGTCGCGGGCCGGCCGCTGCACTTCCAGACGCAGCAAGCAGGCACACCGAGGGACGTGGAGTTAGCGCCGCTCTACGAGATCGCCGATCAGACGTACTCTGTCTATTGGGATTTGACAACACCCCGCCTGCAGGAGCTGAAAGCCTACGAGACCGAACAGGAGAAGAAGCGCCAGGCAGATGTCGAGCGCCGAACTGTCGATTTCGTGAACTTCGGCAACGAAGAGTCCGAAAAGGATCGCAATCTGCAAGGCGAAACCCATCGCCGCGGCATTTTCCGGGGCGAAAGCTGGCGGCAGGCAGAGCGGGGCTGGTTCTCGCTCGAAATGAAAACTCTGCCGTCAGAGCCGATGGATCTGGTCTGCCGCTATTGGGGCGGAGACGGGCGTTACCAGTCCTTCGACATTCTTGTGGATGGCGCGAAGGTCGCCACAGAAAAGCTTCATCATGAAGCGCCCGGCAAGTTTGTGGACCACGTCTACTCGATCCCCGCGGAGCTGACTAAGGGCAAAGAGAAAGTTACGGTGCGTTTCCAGAGCGAGGGCAATCTGGTAGCCGGCAGCGTCTACTCGTGCAGGACGACGAAGTTGCGGTAGGTGGAGATCCAGAGGGGTTGACCATTGCGACGGCGCTGAGCCTGTCTTTCGAGAGGCTGTTAGTCGGACCGCAGCACTGTTAGCGGGTCGATTCGAGTCAAACGCAGGGCGGGAATGAGGCACGCAGCAAACGTCGCGAGCAGGACCAGCAGCGAGGTCACCGCAACAATCACAAACGTGCCCTCCGGCGATTGAAACAGCAGCCCGGCCAGCAGCTGCAAAGAGACGTAAGCCAGCGGCAACCCAACGATCAGGCCCACCAGGACGAGAAGCATCGTGTGGCGAACGATGACGTTGAAAGTATCTCTCCACCGCGCGCCGAGGGCTGCACGCACTCCGATCTCCTTGGTACGGCTGGCAATCGATTGAGCGACCACACTGGAGAGTCCGGCCAAGGCTAACCCAACCGCGACGATCCCGAGGATGCTTAGCACCGCCGCTACAAAACTGCGATTGGCCATGGACTCTTCGAGGATTTCGTCCATCGTGCGGATATTCGTAGCGAAGACGCCGGAGTCGACGGACTGAACTGCGCTAACAACCGGGGCGATCAGCGTTGCAGGATCGGTTTCCGTACGCACCAGCAGCGAGATGGCGGGCTGCGGGAACAGATTCTGCGGGTAGTAGACCGTCGGCTTCACATCGGCGTCGAGTCCGGCTTGCTTGACGTCCGCGACCACTCCAATGATTTCACTCCAGAGGGCAACATCGGGGTTTGTCCGGAACCGCTTACCCACGGCGCTCTCGCCGTCCCAGTAGGTCCGGGCCATCGATTCGTTCACCAAAACCGTCCGTGCGAATCCCACGTCGCCGCGATAGTCCAGTTCCGTGAATGGGCGACCGCTCCTAAGAGTAATGTTCATGACCTGGAAATACTCGCGGCTGACGATGTGGATCTGGCAGGTGGGCCGGTCGGCGGGCGGCACGGGCGGCTGCCCCTCCACCTCGATGCCAAAATCAAAATCGAGGCCCGCCATCGGCAAACCCTTGATCACGGCCGCCCCGCGCACACCCGGCAGAGCGTTGACTCGCGCGATGGCTGCGTCGTAGAAGGCAGCCTGCTGATTCCACTCGCCACTTCCCTGAGGAAGGGAAAGATTCATCGTCAGCAGGTTGTGAGGGTCGAAGCCAGGATCGACACGCAGCAAGCGGGAAAGGCTGGTGATCACCGCTCCAGCGTCAATCGCAAGCACCAGCAGAGAAGCGGTGCTGCTCACCAGCAACAAGTCGCGCAGGCGGCTCGTTCGCTTCGCGGCGGTGAGAGTGTGCGCCGTCTCGCGAAGGTTCTTCGTCTTCAGGCCGGCGGCGGCCACGGGTACCGCGGCGCCCATGGCGATCACAATGGATGCGGCGAAAGCAAAAACCACTAAACGAAGGTCGATTCCAGTTTCATTGAGACCATCTACATCCGCAGGCGCGAGGGCCTTGAGCAGGTCCGCACCCTCTGTCGCCAGAAGAACACCAGCACTCGCTCCGGCTACGGCCAGCAAGAAGCTCTCGGCCAACAGCTGACGAGCGATTCGCGATGCGGTAGCCCCGAGGGCCATGCGGGTCAAGATTTCTCGGTGTCTTACTGTTCGGCGCTGCCAGTAAAAATGGACGAAGCTGCCGAAGCCAATCAGCAGGACAAAACCCGCAGCGGCGAACAGCAGCGTAAGTTCGCGGCCGGTATTTCCCGCTATATATGCGTGCAGCGGAACAACAGCCGTCTGCCATCCATCGTTTGATTCGGGGTATTGCCCGGAAAGCCGCCGAGCAATCGTCTCCATCTCGATTCTGGCCTGCTCGAGTGTGACTCCCGGTTTCAGACGGGCAATCACGTCGTAATCGCGCCAGGCTCTTTGCTCGGGATTGAGACGGATGGGTAGGCAGAAATCGACCACATCAGCGGCCCCGGCATCGGCAATTTGGTAGTGCGAGAACACCGGCAGAAAACGAAACCCGGACGGCAACACACCGGCGATATCGTGCACGCGGCTAGCCGAGGGTCCGAAGAGCCAGCTTCGGAGTTCGAGAGGTCTATCCGCGATGCGCAGATTCCCATCCAAGCGGTTGCGCCAAATATGCCGCCCTATCAGAGCGATAGGCGCGCCTTCCCGCTGTTCCTCGAACGTGAACGGGCGGCCGGCTTCCAACTCGGCGCCGAGCACCGCAAAGAAGTTGTGCGTAACACACAGGCCCCGCAGCCGTTCCGGGCGATCGCCGACTGCAAGATCAGCTTCACACCACTGAAACGCCGCAATAGCTTCAAAGGACTTGCTCTGCTTTTGCCAGTCGAGGAAGTCGGCGCCCGAGACGGGCTCGCTCAACCGGCCCCGTGTTGCGCTGCTAGAGCGCAAGGCAACCAGGCGATCCGGCTCGCGGAAATCGAGCGGACGAAGCATGACAGCGTCAAACAGGCTGAAGATAGAGGACGAGGCTCCGACCGCGAGCGCAAGGCATCCAACCGTTGAAGCCGCAAACAACGGGTTTCTCAGAATTGCGCGGAGGGCTTCGAGAAGATCGTCGAAAACAACCTGCCCTTTCACAACCACTCCTTACGGCGACCCGTTGCCAGCCTCTCGATCAAGGCCGCTGTCTAGCTCATTCTCTCAATTGAGGGCGCTGGTGTGGTCGTGGATGATGCGCCAACCGTTGGCGTCCTTGCGCATCACTAGGGTAAAGATACCCGATTTATTTCCACCCCACTCTTCCTCTCGCTCCAGACGGTATCGCCCCGTTACAATGGCGAGATCGTTGGCCAAGGGCCGCGCCTGCAGCTCGGAAAATGTCGTCTTGCCCATGCGGGCCGCATCGGGGTAGGTGCGCTTGTAGCGGCTCAGCACGGCGTCCGTGCCACGGGCGACCTCGCTTCCGACGAAAGTCGTCTCGGGCGATTGTTCGTAGGAGTCCATGAACGCATCGAGATCGCCACGATTCCAGTCGTCCGCCGATTTCAAAATCGGCGCGAGAATCTCCTGAGAGAGGGACTGCGCCCCAACGGGCGCAACCAAGGCGAACACAACAAACAACAGCTGCATGATCCGATAACCCAATTTCACAAATTTCTCCCTGTGGTCGTGAAGTCAACCGACGCCACCCGAAGCAAACGCAACGCCCGACTGACAAATCTGACGCATTCGACGCAGTTGGACCGCGGTCAGCGACAGGATCCTTGCTTGCTTTCCTCCGCCTGCCGGAGCAGGCGTTGGGATTCCCGGTCGTTCGGCTCCCAAGCGAGTACGGCCCTGGACTCAGCGGCCGCCGCACACCAATCCTGTGACCGCGAAGCAGCGAGGGCCAAGGCACGCCGGGCATCCAGCAAACTTGGCGCCGCTTGCGCCGCAGCCTCATATTCCCGCAGCGCCTCTTCCCGGCGGCCGAGTGCCTCGAGGGTCATCGCGATCTCGTAATGGGCGTCCGCATGGCGAGGGTCCGCAACAAGGATTCTCTGCAAAATGGAAAGGGCTTCCTGCGAGCCATCCGGCGACAACCGCAAAGCGCGCGATAGCAGAAGTTGGGCGTCCGCAAACGATGGGCTCAGAGAGACCGCCTCGCGAAGCTGAGCGATGGCCTCGGAAGTTTCGCCGCTCTCGAGCCGTTGGCGTGCGGACTGCGCGAGTACCATCGCCCGCCCGAGGTTGGCGCTTTCCAGCGCTAACTCTTCCGCCTGTTTATTCAGCCGCGCCGCGTCGTCCGGCCGCCCGCCTTTGTAGTGAGCCTGGGCAAGCGTGCGGTACGACTTGATCAGCTTGGGGTTGAGTTGAATACTTTTCTCCAGCGACTGTACAGCGCCAGGAACCTCGCCAACACGTAGAAGGAGCGCACCGAGACTACTGTAGGCTTCCCAATCGGCGGGCGCAACGCGGACGGCGGTTTCGAGCTCCTTGCGGGCGGCCGGGAGATCTCCCTCCTGGAGAAGAGCAGCCCCAAGCGCCCGGCGTGCCTGAGGATGAGTCGGCTGCAGCTCGACGGCCCGGCGAAACGCTAGAATCGCGCCGCTGGTTTCTCCTTGTTTCGCCATCGCCAGACCGAGGTTGTAGTGCGCTTCCGGATCCTGGGCATTCTTGTCCGCGGCTTGACGCAATAGCTCGACCGCTTGAGCAACCTGTTCGTTTTCGGCCAGGGCGATCCCAAGGGCTAACGCAAACTGGGGCTTTTGCGGCTGCGCCTGGTGAGCTTTTTGCAATTCGGCGACGGCCTCGGCCAATCGTCCGTCACGCTGCAGAAGAAGTCCTAGATTGAAACGGGCCTCCACGAAATCAGGGGCCTTCCTGGTAACATCCTGCAGCAGCCGAATCGCTCCCCGAAGGTCACCGTATTTTCCGAGCGCCCCGGCCAGCAAATAACGCGCCGGCAACAGGCCGGGTTGCAGCCGCAATGCTTCCTGGTATTCTTCGATCGCCTGGCGCGTGCTGCCCTGGCGGTCGAACGCGAGCGCGAGGTGATAGTGAGCCTCGGCGAAGTCCGGCCGCAACGCAAGCGCCTTCTGAAATGACGCCTGCGCTTCCGCCATTTTTCCGGCCTCGGCCAAAGCGACGCCCGCGCCATCGTGGGAAACAGCATCGGCCGGGTCGAGTTCAACGGCAGCGCGGAAGTGCGGCAGCGCTTCCTGCGATTTGCCTTGCCGGAGATAAGAGATGCCCGTATCGCGATGGCGCGCGGCTTCGGCTGCGCCCCCTCCCGGCGCCTGAGCGGCTGCCGAAGCACAAACCGCGAAAGCCGCGAGCCAAGCGGCCACAGTCCTCGTGGTTCCAGCGCCGGATTGTCTACTTCTCGACATGCCAATCTAACGAACGTCTTTTGACCCGCCTGTCCTGATGGCGGGGAAGGAAGTGGCGACCTGTCCCGTGCCCTCCCGGATGGTGATCACCTGGTTGGTTTTTACACTCGCGATACGGTCCGTCTTGCCACTTGGCCAGCGCACTTCAATCACGTCAACTTCATCTCGAGATCCCAAGCCAAAATGCAACCGGGGATCGTGGGCCGACTGATAGCTCCCGCCCCCTTTGCGTTGATCATACTGCGTCAAATCACCCGAAACGACTTTCACGCGCGCCCCCACGCCGTCGCGATTGGAGGCAGTGCCTACGAGGTTGATCTGCAGCCAGCGATTGGCGTTGCCGCCCTCATTGCGGAGAAGCTCAGCCGCTTGCCCATTATTTCCCACGAGCACATCCAAATCGCCGTCGTTATCGTAGTCGCCGAAGGCCGCGGAACGGCTGACGCGGTCGCGTGATACATCCGGTCCCAGATGCGCCGTGACATTCTCAAACGCACCTCCCCGGTTTCGGTAGATGGATTTCGGCTCGGCATACTTTGTGTTGGCGTGGAACAGCGGAATGTTGTCGAGCACATGTCCGTTAACGGCAAAGATATCGCGCAGGCCGTCGTTGTCGTAATCCACGAAACGAACGCCGAAACCGCTGACATGAAAGCTGTCGTGCCCGAGCTTGCTCCGAAAGGTCACGTCTTCGAAGGTACCGTCGCCGAGGTTACGATAGAGCCGGTCGAACTCGAAATCGAGATGGGTCAGGTATAGATCGAGATGCCCGTCGCCGTCGAAGTCCGCCGCATCCGTGCCCATACCGGCTTCCACCTCGCCGTTCTCGCCGAAAGCAACACCCGCGAGCAAGGTGACATCTTCGAAGGTGCCGTCGCCCCTGTTGCGGAACAGGAAGTTCTGCATCGAGTCGTTGGCGACGAAAACATCCATCCAGCCGTCGTCATCGAAGTCAAAGCACACCACCCCAAGGCCGTTGCCCGCCTGCTGCGCAATGCCGGATTTCTTGGATACGTCTTGAAAGGAGCCATCTCCGAGATTGCGATACAGGGTTACAGTCTGTCCCCTGTATTTATTGGGATGGCAGTAAGAGCGGTAGCCGGGGCGCTGATCGCCGCAGAAGAGGTTGTTTTTCTCGGACCAGTCGAGGTAGTTGGCGATGACGAGATCGAGCCGGCCGTCGTTGTCGTAGTCAAACCAGCCGGCGCTGGATCCCCACATCCCCTTGTTTGTGACGTTTGCTTCGGATGTCACGTCCACAAACGCACCGTCGCCGTCATTGCGGTAGAGGATCGACCGCGCATACCCGGCCACAAAGAGGTCCGGGTCACCGTCGTTATCGTAGTCGGCAACCGCCACGCCCATGCCGAAAAGACCTTCCGCCGCCACGCCTGCTTTCGCGGTCACATCGCTGAAGGCCCCGTCGCCGTTGTTGCGATAGAGAGCGCTACGCAGCGGCTTTTGGGGTTGATACTGCGCCGTTACCGCGCTGTTCACCAGGTAGGCGTCCAGCAATCCGTCGCCGTCAAAATCGAGCCAGGCGGCTCCCGCTCCCATGGTCTCTATCAGATATTTTTCGGTAGAGGCCGCATTGTCGTGTTGAAAGTCGATTCCCGCGCTCGACGCCACATCGACGAAGCGAACCGCGGGAGCGCCATTGGAGGCCGCCTGCGCGGCAAGAAGCAATCCAGCCAGAATGGAGGTGGCGAGAAAAACAGTCAGGCCAATAAGCCGCACCCCCTTCCACTCTACCGGCCGAATCACTTCGCTCCCTCGCGAACAATACGCAGAAGACCGCCTTTGGTGAACTCTTCCCGGGCCTCTGTTTTAGCCTCCTGCACCCTGCTGAACAGTTCTTTGGCCGCCTCGCGGTTCCCCTGCTTTTGGCGCACCTGTGCCAGTTGATACACGGCGGCGAGGTTGTCGGGGTCGATTTTCAGGGCGATCTCGAGATGCGTGGCGGCACGTTCCAAGTCGCCTCGACGCAGGAGCATCTTTCCCAATAAAACCTGCGCCTGTTGCAAGTCCCTCTGGAGTTCAACCGCTCGTTCCAGGGCTTCCATGGCCTCTTCCTCCTCGGGACTCCCCGGCCGCGTGCCTTGGCGGTTCAGGGCCTCTCCCAGGAACCAATGGACCAATGGATCGTCCGGCGTGACGCTCTTGCGCGCCCGCAGTACTTCCACCGCTTCGGGAACACGATCCATCTGCATATAAATCAAGGCCAGCGCCACGTGAATAAGGCCATTGTCAGGGTCCAGCTCGACGGCTTTGTCGAACGACGCTTTCGAGTCGTCGAAGCGGCCCTTCATGGCAAGCACAACACCCCGCTGAAGGCGCAAACGCTGGGATTGCGGGAGGCGCTCGACAGCGATATCGGCGATTTCGAGTCCCAGGTCGATGTTGTTGTGGTCCAGGCAGATATCGATCAAATCAATGTAGTTGGCTGGATCCGCGGGATCGAGCTGCGTGGCCGTGCGCAAGGCATCGTAGGCTTTCTTTGTGTCCCCTGCCGCCTCGTAGGACCTCGCGACCAGATTGTACAGCTCGGCCTTGGCAAGGCCCTGCGCAATGACCGCCTCGCCTGCCGCCACGGCCTGCGGATATTGCTTGGCCTCGAAGTAGGCCAAGGTCAAGTTAAATCCAAGCTGGTAAGCGTCAGGGTAGCCGCCTGCCTTGGCGTGCTCGAAAAGCCCAACGGCCTCCGTGTAACCCCCGGATTCAGCCAGAAGCAAGCCAGCCTCGAAATACGTACTCGCGTCGGCTTCCGAGGGCAACTTCTCCAATAGGGCAAGCGCCTTCGCGGATTGGCCTGTTTCACGATAGCTCCGCGCGAACCGCACACGAGCTTTCGCGTCCCCATCGTGCATCGCGCGGCTCTTCTCGAAATGCTCGACAGCCGAGGAGTAGTCTTTCGCGCCGTAGGCGACATCCGCCAGAGCCAGATGCGCCACGGGATCGTCTGGGGCGAACTGCAACAACTCTTTGAAGTGACCCTCCGCCTCGCGAGTCTGACCCATCAGCATCTCGTTGACCGCCATGTTTTTCAAGGCGGAATGGAAGGACGGATTGGCGGCCAGGACCTTGCGAAATTGTACGTTCGCCTCGGCACGCCTCCCCGAGGAAGACAAGGCGACGCCGAGCAAGTTGAGAACCTGAATGTTATCGGGAGTCTGCTTGAGAACTCTTTGCAGCGGCTCGATGGCCGCTTCCCAATTTCCTTGCTTGATCTGTGCAACCGCTTGCTGGTAGTCGGCCCGAGGGTCCTCGGTTTGGGCCAGTCCAGTCCCGGCGAACAGCAGCGCCACGAGAAGGACACTGCCGAACGCTGAGCGAGCACTCTTGGAATTCATGACTCGACTGGCCCGCCGCACCTTTTCCAGTCTAGCGGACTCGACCGGATTCGCTGTTCATTCCAGCGCGGGTATGGCTTTCCGCCGGCATCTGGACCCGGGAAAAGGGACGCCTCGGCAATGAAAAGAGCGGACCGCGCCCCCTTAACGCCCACTAAAAGCACAGGTAAACACTTCTGGAATGCTCTTGACTTCGCTCAGAAGCATGCAGTATAACAGGACGGACACGTGATCTAAGATGGTAGATTGTCTCGCGTGCCGGGGTCTGGAAGCTGCCAGCAAGCTCAATATAGGGTGGCGAAAGGACCCGTGTTTTTTTACCGACTGTGAAAGCGCTTACATAGCTTGGCGCGCGGTCACGGCGGCCGAAGAGTAAGAGTTAAGTGTGCGGAAGTCTCGCTTCATGTCGACGAATGGAGGGCAACGTACCATGCTTTTACGCCTAGGAGCTGGGAAGTCTTGTGTGCCTCGCTTCCCGCTCGCGTATATAGGGGTCCAGCGGGTCACGTACTATTCGGTCTGGATATTTCTTCTTTGTTTGCTTTGCGCTCCGGCAAGTCTCAGAGCGCAGTTCAGCAGCGTCTTGGAAGGCACCGTCACTGATGCGTCCAACGCTGTCATTCCGGAGGCTACCGTTGTTGTGGAGAATCCCAGCACCAACGTCCGCCGGACGGTTCAAACCTCTTCCTCGGGTCATTACCGGGTCGCTTCCCTTCCGCCCGGAGTATTCACTCTCCGAGTGTCGAAAGAAGGCTTCCAGACGCTGCTCCAGGAAAACATCACGCTGGAAGGAACTCAGGTCAAGACCCTGAATTTGCAGATGCAGGTCGGCCAGGCGACCACGACGATCAACGTGGTCGAAGCCGTACCGCTGGTTGAAACCGGTGAGGCAACTGTTTCCGGCTACATCCAGGAACGGGAAGTCGCGGATCTGCCCTTGGTTGGCCGCAACTTCATCACTCTCGTGGTGCTGACGCCCGGCGTGACGGGACTGCCTTCCGGCGGCGGCCAATCGTATGCCCAGGCCACGGGTGACGTTTTCTCGGCTGAGTATGGCGTAAATCTCAACGCCAACGGCCAGCGCGCCGAATCGAACAGCTTCCTGGTGGACTCTGCTTCGGTGAACGGCAGCCCGCGCGGCGGCGTCATTAACTACAACCCGAACGCCGACAGCGTGCAAGAACTGCGTGTCTCGGTCAACACCTTCGCCGCCGAGTACGGCCGCAACTCCTCCGCGCTCGTCAATGTGATTACGAAATCGGGGACCAACGACATCCACGGCACCGTGGGTTGGTATCACACCAACAACAAACTGCAAGCCCGCAACACGTTCCAGCCCAAAGTTCCCGTTTTTCGCCGGAACGAGGTGAACTGGAGCCTGGGCGGTCCCATCATCAAGAACCGCACCTTCGCTTTCGGGTCGATGGACATCCTGCGCTCGGGCGTGGGCACCGGCTTTACGGCCAGCGCACTGACTCCGGAGTTCATCAACTACGTCGGCCAGCGGTATCCGAACAACATTTCGACACGGATCATGAAGGAGTTCCCGAACCAGTTGATCCGGACCGGAACGGGCCTGGTTGCCGGGCAGGTGAACGGAAATGTATCGAACGAAGCAGGCTGCGCCGGGCTGCCCGGCGGGGCAACCAGCCCCGTCATGACGCCGATCGGCCAACTGCCCTGCAATTTCCCGCTGACGTTCAATGGCAGCTTCGCACAGACTCTGCCGCGCGACGGCGTCCAGTGGAGCGTCCGTATCGACCACAACTTCAACGACGGCAACGACCGCATCTACGGCAGCGCCTCACGTACCACGAACCAGCTTGTGCTGTTTGGGAACCCGTCGGTCTATCCGACCTGGACCGTGCTGCAGGATCAGTACACGGCCTACTTCAACCTGCATGAAACGCATATCTTTTCGCCCACGCTGCTGAATGAGCATTCGTTCTCGTTTACACGGGCCTGGGGCGATGCGCCTCTCAATCGCGGCGAGATTCCCTCGATCAACGTTACGGGAATCGCCTCGTATGGCCAGGGCTTTTCGGACGCGATCTTCATTCAAAACAACTTCGAGTGGGACAACGTGACGACCTGGAACAAGGGGTCGCACTCGTTCAAATTCGGCGGCATCTATCAGTGCGGCAGCGGCTGTCCGGGAGCGGGAGCCTTGTTCCACGCGGTCGGCGAGCGGCCGGCCTACGGCTTCAACAACGTCTTCGAGTTTGCGCTCGACGATCCGTTCTCCCAGAGCAATATCGGATTCAATCCTCAGACCGGGCAATCCACCGGTATCGATTTCCGGCCGGTCTTCAAGACTGTCGGCTTTTTCTTCCAGGACGACTGGAAGGTGCAGCCGAACTTGACCGTCAGCTGGGGACTTCGCTGGGAGGCCTTCCTCAATCCTTCCGATCACGATGACACTTTCGTGCGGGGCCGTTTCCGCGGAGGCAACAACTGGTTCGAGCGCATCGGCGACTTTGCGGTTGAGGTGGGCCGTCCTCTCGAGCGGACTGACAAGAATAACTTCGCGCCGCGCCTTGGCATCGCGTGGGATCCGACGGGCCGGGGCAGGACTTCCCTGCGGTTCGGCGCCGGCATCTTTTACGACCGTCCAGCGGGCCAGTTCTTCCGGGACGCCCAAACGAGCTTGCCCGTGTACGCGGTCGCTTCCGTCAACAGAAATACGGCAGCTAAACCAGTTTTTGGGCTGAGTTCCACCAATGCTAGTCCCTGGAACTTCCCACGGCCTCCGATCTCCTCAGTATTGGACGAGAGGGGAGGCCTTATAGGCGCGCCGGCCGATGTCCAGATCTGGGATCCCCAGCTGGACACCCAGTATGCGGCCAACTGGTTCTTCGGCATTCAGCAGTCCCTGGGTGACGACTGGGCCATTGAAGCTAATTACATGGGATCGAGGGGCAACAAGCTGTACCAGTCCTACGTCGTCAACCGCGTGCCCGGGGATCTCTTCGACGGCCGCCTCGACCGCAACAATCCAAGCTTCGGCGCTGCGCAGTATGGCGTAAGCAACGGCAAGTCCTTCTACAACGGCGGCAACGTCAGCTTGAAGAAACGCTACAGCCATGGCCTGCACTTGCAGATGGCCTACACGGTCGGCAAGGCGATCGACTACCACAGCAGTTTTGGCCTCGGCCTACCGGTAACCGACATCTTTAATCTCGAGTTGGACCGTGGTCTGGCGAATTTCGACATTCGCCAGAAGTTCGCCATGAGCCTGATCTACGATATCCCCAGCCCGGTGTCATCGGGCGCGGGCAGGGCCATCCTGGGAGGGTGGCAACTTGGCGCCGTGACTATCCTGCAAGCCGGTCCTCCGTTCAGCGTTAACTGCACACAATCGTTCGTCCCTGTGCGGGATGCCGCCGGCAACCTGATCGGCAATAGCGGCTGCGACTTCAACGCCGACGGCTTTAACAACGACCGCCTTCAAACGCCTTCCTTCGGCTACAAGATCGACGCCTCCAAGGAGAAGCTTTTGGGGAGCGGCGTATTTACGCAGGCCGACTTCGTGAAGCCGGCGTTGGGGCAGAACGGTACGCTGCCGCGGAATGCCTTTATCGGACCAGGCTTCGCCAGCACCGATATGAACATCGCCCGCAAGTTCCGTGCGCCGTTCCTGGGAGAGGCGGGAAGAGTCGACTTCCGTGTCGAGTTCTTCAACCTCTTCAACCGCACGAATCTGGTGGGTCCCAGCAGCGAGATTCGCAGTTCAACCTTTGGCAGGTCGACCAGCGCTTTCGGCGCCAGAAACATTCAGTTCGGCTTGAAGATCGTTTTCTGAGATCTGCAAACGTCAACCATCTTCCGGCCCCCGCTGCCCTGTGTGGCGGGGGCCGTTTCCATTTTGGGCGGGCCGGAGAGGGTGCGGACAGTCTGGACGGCACGGCCGGGGAAAACGGTCTTTAATCTTCAATCTTCTTTTCAAACCGCTTATACTGGACAGTTACCATCACCGTTTCCCGCCCTTTGAGGGGCACGGCACTGCTATGCTCACCGGTGCGCCGGGTCCAGACGAAGCTCACGGGATCCCGGCGAAACCCTCGTTTTCCACGGAAATCCAGCATGAACCATGAAATCGACTCCAGCGCCCACCAGCGCTTCTCCTCGCGGCTGGGCCTGCTTCTCAGCGTTCTGGGCATAGCGATCGGCACCGGCAATTTTTGGCGCTTCCCGAGGATCGCGGCGCAAGCCGGAGGAGAGGAGGGCGCGGGCGCCTTTCTCGTCGCCTGGGTGGTGTTTCTCTTCCTCTGGAGTATCCCGCTGATCATCGCGGAGTACTGCCTGGGGCGGGCGAGCCGACAGGGCGTGGTGGGCGCTTTCACAACCCTGGTGGGCCCCCGGTACGGCTGGATGGGAGGGTTCGTCGCGTTTGTGACGGCGGCGATTACTTTCTACTACTCCGTCGTGGTGGGCTGGTGCATCTACTACTTCGTCCAGATGCTCACCGCGCCTCTTCCCACAACGACAGAGACCGCAATGGCGTCGTGGAATGAGCTGCAGGGCAGCATCTGGCCCTCGGTCTGCCACGCCGCCGCGATCATTCTGGGAGGCGCGGTGGTCTGGCGGGGCATCCGCTCGATCGAGCGCGTCAACAAGGTGCTGATGCCGCTGCTGCTGCTCACCGTGCTGTTTTCGCTGGTTCGAGCGCTTACCCTTCCCGGCGCTTTCGAGGGTATCACCTACTTGTTCACACCGGAGTGGAGCCAACTGGCAAATCCCCGCCTCTGGCTGGAAGCTCTGACGCAAAATGCCTGGGACACCGGCGCGGGATGGGGATTGTTTCTCACCTATGGCGCCTACATGCGGAAGGAAGACACACTGGCGCGCAACGCCTTCATGACCGCCATAGGAAACAACATGATCTCCCTGACGGCGGGAGTCATCGTCTTCGGAACGGTATTCGCGGTCCTCTCGCATGACATGGGCATGACCCGCCCCGAGGTGCTCGAAATCGCGCGTCAGAGCGGGCCTGCTTCGACAGGGCTAACGCTCATTTGGATGCCGCAGCTCTTTGCCCGCATGAGCTTCGGGAAACTGCTGGCCTGTATCTTCTTCTTTGGGCTGACGGTGGCGGGATTCACTTCGTTGGTGGCGCAACTGGAGCTGCAAATCCGCGTTCTTGTCGACGCCGGATGGCGCCGCGCAAGGGCGATCGTCTTCATTCTGACGCTGGCCTTCCTCTGCGGCGTGCCTTCGGCGTTGAGCGTCGATTTTCTTGGGAACCAGGACTTCGTCTGGGGTGTGGCACTAATGCTCTCCGGTGGTCTGGTGGCTTTTGCCTCCGTGAAAAGCGGTACGGTGCGGCTTCGCCGCGAGCAGGTTCTTGCATCCGGAGAGGATCTGCAGCTGGGCGCGTGGTGGGACGCCATCATGAAATACTTCGTCCCTTGCGCTGCGACGGTGCTGCTGGTCTGGTGGCTTTCCCTGTCGGCTACCGTCTACGCCCCGGACGACTGGTACGATCCGTTCAACCCCTCCAGCATCATGACCTGTCTCGCGCAGTGGGGATTGATTATCGGCATCCTGCTGGTTTTCAACCAGCAGCTGGCCGCGGCATCGACGCGGCGGAGTTTCGATCTGCCTAAGGACTCCTGAGGCCACCGGAGCCAGACCGGTGAGGCTCGGCATTTCCCCGCACGTTTGCACCGCCACCGGCGGAAAGACCCTGCTACACTCACACGACTGGAGTTGGCGCTACCCCGATGCGATTCCGCCGCGAAAGCCTTCTGCAACGATTCCATGAGATGATTTCGCGCGGCGAGCCGATCATCGGCGGCGGCGCGGGCACGGGATTGTCAGCCAGGTGTGAAGAAGCCGCTGGCATCGACCTCATTGTCATCTACAATTCGGGGCGCTATCGGATGGCGGGGCGAGGGTCCCTTTCCGGCTTGCTGGCCTACGGCAACGCGAACGATATCGTCAAGGACCTCGGGCATGAGGTTCTGCCGGTCGTCGAGCACACACCCGTGCTCGCCGGGGTCAATGGCACGGATCCATTTCTGCTGACAGAGCACTTCCTGATCGAGCTGCGGGAAATGGGCTTCGCGGGGGTTCAGAACTTCCCCACGGTCGGCCTGATCGACGGCGTCTTTCGCGCCAACCTGGAAGAGACCGGCATGAGCTACAGCCTCGAAGTGGAGATGATCCGCCAGGCGCGGGCCCTGGATCTGCTGACAACCCCGTACGTCTTTTCGTCCGAGGACGCCGCCGCCATGACCGAAGCGGGAGCGGACATTCTCGTTTGCCACATGGGTCTCACCACGAAGGGAGCCATCGGCGCTAAAACCTCCAAGACCCTGCCCGAGTGCGTTCCGCTTATTGACGAATGGGCGCAAGCAGCCCGCGCAGTGCGCGAGGACATCATCGTGCTCTGCCATGGCGGTCCGATCGCCATGCCGGAGGACGCGCAGTACGTGCTTTCGCACTGCAAAGGCATCCACGGTTTCTATGGCGCCAGCAGCATGGAGCGCTTGCCGACCGAAGTCGCTATTACCGCCCAAGTGAAGAAGTTCAAGAACCTTCGCTTTCGCGAGAAGGAGAATTGATGTCGAGCATCTACGTGAGTTCCGTAATTCCCGCGGGAGTGGACCGCGTGTGGGAAAGGATCCGCGACTTCAATGCCCTGCCCCTGTGGCACCCGCTGGTCAAATTCAGCGAAATCGAAAAGGGTCTGCCCAGCGACCAGGTCGGCTGCGTCCGCCACTTCATCCTGCAGGACGGCGGCGACTTGCGAGAACGCCTGCTGGCACTTTCCGACCTGGAGAAAATGTTCACATACTCCATCCTGGACTCTCCCCTGCCGGTTGTGAACTATGTCGCCACGGTGCGTCTGAAACCCATCACGGACAGCGCCCACACTTTCGCGGAATGGACCGCCGAGTTCGACGTCACAGGTGGCCAGGAAACGGACGTGGTCGAACGCGTCACCGGCGTTTTTCAAGGCGGCTTCGATAGCCTGAAGAAACACTTTGGCTAGCAAATGGGCAAGACTGTCGCGCTTGTTGGAACACTCGACACCAAGGGAGTCGAGTACTCCTACGTGCAGGAGTTGATCCGCGCGAGAGGCCATCAAACCTTGGTCATCGACACCGGCGTGCTCGGACCACCCGGGATCACCCCCGACATGAGCCGCGAGGAAGTGGCCGAGGCCGCTGGACGTAACTTTCCTGATTTGGCCGCGAAGAAAGACCGCGGCGAAGCTGTCAGCGTGATGGCCGCCGGAATCGCGGCATTACTGCCACGGCTCCACGCGCAAGGCCGCTTCGACGGCGTGCTGGCGCTCGGGGGTTCGGGTGGATCGTCAATCGCCTGCGCGGGCATGCGCGCCCTGCCCTACGGCGTGCCGAAACTGATGGTCTCGACCGTGGCGGGCGGCGATGTTTCGGCCTACGTCGGTGTGAAAGACATCGTCATGATGCCGAGCGTAGTTGACGTTGCCGGCCTGAATCGCATTAGCCGCGAGGTGCTCGCGCGCGCCGCCGGAGCGATCTGCGGCATGCTCGAAGTCGAGTTTCCGTCCGCACAGGAGCGGCCCCTCGTTGTAGCGTCGATGTTCGGGAATACGACGCGCGCCGTCGAGCAGGCGAAAGCGATTCTCGAGCAGGAAGGCTATGAAGTGCTCGTCTTCCACGCTACGGGCACGGGAGGCCGCACCCTGGAAGGTCTGGTCGAAGCCGGGCTGATCGAGGGCGTGCTCGACATGACAACAACAGAGCTGGCGGACGAACTCTTGGGGGGCGTCATGTCGGCGGGGCCTGCCCGCCTGGAGGCTGCAGCCCGATGCGGAGTGCCAGCGGTCGTCACGCCCGGCTGCCTCGACATGGTCAACTTCCACGCGCCTGAAACCGTTCCCGCGAAATTCAAGGACCGGACGCTTTACAAACACAACCCCAACGTCACGCTGATGCGCACCAGTGTGGAGGACAACCGGCAACTGGGCGAGATCGTCGCCGAGAAACTGAATCGGTCGACGGCTCCGGTAACGGTCCTGATTCCCTGGAAGGGCTTTAGCGTGATCGGCGCGCCCGGGGGCGCCTTTTCCCTTCCCGAGGCAGACAAAGCCTTTGTTGAAGCTCTACGGAAGCATCTGCGCAAAGGGATCGAAATGATTGAGCTTGGCTGCAACGTCAATGACGCGGAGTTCGCCGAACAATGCGCTCGTACACTGTTACGTCACATGCTGGCGCAAAAGGGCGCAGCGGTCTGACAGCCGCCGGGCCTGTCAAGGGGAAACTATGGCCTTAGACGCCGCCCCCACTTCTCTTGGCGTCACGGTATGCGGCAAGCGCAGAGATCCCATCAGCGTGCGGGGATGATCGACCACGACCACGCGGAATTCGGCGATTTCAGGTTCGGGGGTCACCGTTTTCCAAAGAAGCATGCCGCCCGAGCGGGCAATTTTCTGATAGTCGCTTTCTGTTAGGTTCAAATCCACGTTCTGGCTTTCGACGTGCAACGTTTTTCCTTCGACGTTGTTCTGCGCGACGACAACCTCGAGTTTTCCCTTCCAGCGATCCCCCTGCCGGTCAAGCGTGATGCCTCCCAGTCCTACTCGAATTGTCAGCTTGACGCGGCTCTCCGGCGAAGGTTCCGTCAACTCCTTGCGGACATCGAGACCGATCGCCGTCGCGTCCACGGGGCCATGGAGCAGATAGCGGATCTCTTCGGCCCTTTGCTGCTCGCCGGAAGGGCGATCTGCTAGGGCGACGTAACCCTCGCGGTGCCGCGTATCAGCGCCCTTCCTTTTGACTCGCACTCTGATGCGGTGAAACTTGCCGTCGGGTTCATCGCCCGGATAGAAGCCGAGTGTATAGCCGGCTCCTGCATCCTCAAGCGCTGTGCGGACGGCCGTCCTGATGTCATTCGTGCCGTAAAACGTCTTGCCGCCGGTCTTTTTCGACAGAGCGTGCATGATGTGCAGATTTTGAGGAGCCGGTGAAAACGATGACATGCGTTCACCCCGCCCGCTGACCGGGAACCTGTGCATTTGTACGTCCACAGCGGCGGGGGCGGCCAGTCCGCGGGCATCCACGGGGTAGATCGCCACGTTTCCCTGGTTCAAGGCACGCACGGCCGCTTCAACCTCTTCCCGAAAGGTAAATCCTTCGCGAGACATTCTGCCGGACTCAAAGGCCTGCTCGAGTCCGACGGTAAAGGGAAGGCTTGACGAGACCCAGATCAGATTCTTGCGGCCCGGAACGGCGGCGAGGTAGTGCCCTATGTTGAACAAGGCTCGCGCGGTCCACATGCCGCGCTGGCGGGTGTAGAAATCGGAAGGACGCCGGTTGGCCTCCGCGATGAATTCCCGAAAAATCTGTTCCAGCAGGGCGGCGCCACCGCCTCCGCCGCCGGCGGGTCCCGGCGAATCGGCAACTCCTGGGGTGCCAGGGAATCCCGGCTGGGTTGGATCCACGACTATTCTGCTCTGCCTCTCGCGCTCGGCAACAGACTGGCTTGCCCGAAGCTCGGTGGAGACCCGTCCCTTGTACTGTTCGAGGGCCGCCAGCAGGCTGCGCGAGTCGCTGGTGAAATCGTGCAGGACGTGAAGCTCCTGTCCCAGCACGAAAATCGCGACGCGGTCTTCGGGCTGGATCTGTTCCAGAAACTCGATCACCTGATTCTTGGCGTAGGCCTGGTCCCGGATTTCCGTGTTGAGACCGTCGAAGAGAATGACGGTCGCGTTCCGGGCGCCGGACGTGGCCGCCATGCGATTGGAGTAGGCGTTCGGCGGCAGCGTTACCGCGGGAGCGGGCGCTGCTGCGGACTCCGCCGAGAAAAACGCGATCTCCCGGGGCTTGCCTTCGTCAAGCAGCTCGAAATCATCCCGCATCAGGCCGCTGAGGGGTTTGCCGTCTTCCTGCACGACGACGCTGACTTCAATCAGGCGCGACGTAACGTGGATGAGGACTTGATCCTGCTGGGCGGGCGCCGACAGCGCGGCTGAAAAAAACAGGGCCAGTGTACGCGCTCCGAGGGGCCGACGAAAGGGTCGTGCTCTGTTCGTGCCAGACACACGCCTCCACTATGGCTCGCAGGCTTATCGAGCTCTACTTCGCTGAGTATCGCACAACCGTGAAATGGGACGCCGGGTAACGAGTGAACCCGGCGACTACACCTTTACTTCGAGTGGGCGCCCCTCGAAAACAACCTCGCGGACGACCGATTCTCCGGCAACACGCACAACAACCTGCCGCTTTTCGGGAGCGAGTATCTTCGAGCCATTCGCCAGACGCATGGTTAGCAGGCGCTGGCGGTCGTTCCAGGCGATGTTCACCCGCATGAATTCGCCCCGCCGGTAGTCGAAGGTATTGCCATCGTCTTCGTAAAGGGCAAACACCCCATCGGCACCCGGGTGAACCCACAGGGTCAGGGGTCCATCAACTATCTCCTCGGTGTACTGCTTGATAGGACCCATCGGGATCACCGCCCCGGCGCGAACATAGACAGGGGTGGTTTCCAGATCAACCTTGCGAGTCACTTCGCGTCCGCCTTCGATCTTTTCGCGGGTCCAAAAGTCGTACCAAGCGCCGCGGGGCAGGTAGAGTGACCGCGAAGTCGCGCCCTTTTCCACTACCGGGGCCACCAGCATGTCGCGGCCATACAAGTATTCATCGCCGCGCGCAACTGCCGTACGGTCGTCCGGATAATGCAGCCACAAAGCCCGAATGACAGGCACACCCGTGTCACAAGTTTCCTTGACCGCCGAATACAGGTACGGCATCATCTGATAGCGCAATTCGAGATACTTCTTGCAGATCGGCTCGACGGCCGCGTTCCGCAGTTCCGCCGGATCGGGTTTCCAATCGCGGGTTTCGCTGAAACCGGCATCGCCCGTGTTCCAGCCCCAAGGCAGCCGCAGACGCCAGTCGCGGCCGTGCGAGCGAAAGAGCGGATTGAAAGCGGCAAACTGGAACCATCGCACGTACAGCTCGCCCGTGAAGTCCTCGGTCGGAACAAAGCCACCGATATCCGTGCCCCACCAGGGGATGCCGCTCAAACCTGTATTCACCGCAATGGGCAGGTGCGTCTTCAGTGTTTCCCAACTCGACTGGACGTCGCCCGACCACAGAAAGGAAGCGAATCGCTGCATGCCGGCACACCCGTTGCGGTGCAGGGCGTAAACACGCCGGTTCGGCCGGTACATAAGAGACCCTTCAAAGTACATGCGATTGCGCGCCAGCCGCGATGGGGCGTCCAAGCCGTCGCCCTGATCGGGCCACCAGCCATCCACGCCAAGATCAAAGAGCGGCTTGTGCGCCGGCCAGTAGCAACTCACCTGGCGATCCGGCGGCCAACGGTTGTCCTCGGTCCGTCCGCTCGGCAGCGGCGGAGCGGTGCACGGGTCGGAGACGACGCCGATGAAGCGCCGCCCTTCCACGACGATGTGCAGGACGACTTTGAAATTGCCGGCCTGCAACTGATCGATCATCTTCTGAGGCTCGGGGAATGCTTTCGTGTTCCAGGTGAACTCGCCGTTGTGCGTGTTCCAGCCATTCGGACAGAAGTCGGTGCCTAGGTAAATCATCATGTCGCACGGGAGCTTCTTCTCCCGGAACATCTTGGCTTCCTGGATGATCTCTTCCGGCGGACCGAGCGTTCGATGGGATTGCTGGTAGCCAAATGACCAGATCGGTGGGATCTCGGGATGGCCCGTGATTTTGGCATATTCTTCGAGGACCGCGGTTGGAGTGGCAGCGCCGATGACGAAGAGATCGAGCGGCAGTGCGTTCCCTTCCGGCGGCAGAAACTGACCTTCTTCTCCAGTCAGATCAAACGATCCCATCGGATGATGGATAAACATCGCCCAGCCCGATGTTCCGATCGCAAGTTGAATCGGCACGCGGGCGCCATGGGTTCGCAACTGGTAGCCGCGCTGGCCGTTCCTCATTTCATCGATCGAGCCGCGGCGATCGAACTGCGGACCTCCCTGGCCCAAGCCGAGCAAGGGGCCATCGCCGATGGAAAAACTCAGCTTGCCGGTGGCGGAGTCGCTCTTTAGTTCCTGTACGAGGCGGCCGCCCTTGCCCTCCACACGGATCGTCAGCGGATTCCCGGAGACCTTCACGGTCAAGTCGCCGCACTTGACGCTTCGAGAACCGGCGAGCGTTCGCAAACGGGCCGCAGGCCGGCCCCAGTCTTCCTTGACCAGCACGCCATCAGCCGCGATGGCCCGCGGCTGTCCGTTCTCGATCGCCTGGAGTGTAATGCGGACGGTATCGGCGCTCACGGAAGTCAGCGAAATCTCAACAGGCTGCCCCGCGATTTCGATCGCGGCCTCCTGCGAAAGGGCCAGACTCTGTCCAAGCAGTACGCCGCCGCCGGCCGTGGCGACGCCTTTTAGGGCTTCTCTGCGAGTGAGTGATTTCTTCATTTCAGACATACCTCTGCGATTCCCGATGTTTCCTAATGGCCCGCGGAATGAGTGGGCCGGCGTGAGGCGGAAAGCGGCGCCTGAATCACTAGCACGAGGCAGAGGACGTGCACACGCGACGCAGTCCGCCGCTGGTTCACAGCTTGATCCAGCACCACTCCTTGGAGTAGGGCACACGGCTCATGCGATAGCCAGATTTCACTCCGGTCACCACCGTGTCGCTCCAATTAAAGCCGCAGCCATTTTCCGGGTCGAACAGCCCTGGCTCTTCCGAAAAACACATGTTCTTCTGCAACATCGTGTAGTCGCCCAGGGCCAGATAGGGTGGCTGGTGTCCTTCCACGCCGGCGCCGTGCGCGGGCCGGTGGTAAATGTACTTCTGAACGCCCTGCGCCACCTGATATTGGTGAATCTGGTAAGCAACGCTGGAGCAGGTGACCCCTTCCTTTTGCAGTTCCACCTGCATGTCGCAGCAACGCTGGCTTACTTCCCAGAGCTTGCGCATGTGGGCATCAAAGTTTCCTGAGGCGTCGGCGATGATGAACATGCGGTAATTCTCATGGCCATAGCCGCCGATTCTGCCGCTGCCGGAGACTTGCAGTGCCATGTTTCGTCCGATGCGGCTGTAGTAGGGCTGATTCGGATGCGGGTAGGCCGTAACAGCACCCGCACGCACACCGAGGCGCATCTCTGATTGCACCCCGTGGTGCGGCTTGCCGCCCGCAAGGTTGAGCTCGGAATAGAGAAGGTCGTTGGCCCACAACTCGGTGGCCATCTTCACCTCGAAGTCGGTGATGTCGGTGCCATGAGTCAGAATGTAATCTCGCGCGAAGGCATGCGCCCGATCGTAGTAGACATAGGCGCGGCGCCAAAGAGCAAGCTCCTCCGGGGTCTTGACCATGCGCATTTCCATCAGCAGATCGGATACGTCAACCCACTCGATGCCGGGCAGCTCTTCCTTCGCTTTGGCAATCTCGCTCGGCTTCATTTCCCCGTCGATACCGATTCTCTTTCCCTGAATGCCGTGCTTCTTTATGGCCCGCAGCATGAAGCGAAACATGTCCACATGCTTGCCCTGCTGCACTTTGCCTTCGTGCGGAAAGGCGCCTTCCGCATGTTGGTAGTCGAAGTACATCTCGCCGCCGCCGAACCACCAGGTACGCACGAGATCGCGGTCGAGCGCCGGATAGAGGTACCACGGGTCGGCGTCGTCCTTGTTCATGAACGTGGCCTCGGGACGCTCCGTCGTGGTGTGCCAGTAGCCCGTCAAATAGATGGTATTCAGAGGCTCTCGAACGACAAACGCCTCGACATCCCGTTCCGCCAACCTTTGCTTGAAGCGCCGCACCGTCTGCTTGTTCCATTCCAAAGGCAGGCGGTCGTAGGTTGCAGGAATAGGCGGGCCTTCCGCGTCCGCCGCGGCGTTCACAAACAGCTTTTCACTCGGCCCGCCGGCTTGTTTCTTAACCTGCTCCGTGAGCGACAATGGCCGCTGCTGGGCGGCGACCTTATCCAGGCGCGCCAGGAAACCAGCTCCAAGAACCGCCAAGCCGCCGCCAGCCAAAAGATCACGACGGTTGGGACTAGCTGTTTTCATGGGGTTTCTCCTTGGGAACTTGATTGATCGCCTCCGACTTCCGACCGCATCCCAGAAGGCGCTTGAAGGACTGCTGATCGAAAACAGAGGTTCGGAGTTAGTGATCTTTAATCTACAATCTTATCCAAGACGCCTATTCTGCGCTGTCCTTGCGGTCTTTGTCAAACCGGCCCCGGGGCGCGATCGGACCAAGGTGGAACCGGCAGATTCCCGTGGGTTCCCGAGCGAAACCTAGCGCGACCGGCCGCCTGCCGGTAGATGTTCGATGAGATAGCGGGCGATCAGCGTGTGGAGATGCAGCCGGGTTCCCGGACCCTCGGTGATGGAATGGGAACGGTTGGGGTATTCCATGAAATCAAACTGTTTTTCCAGCTCGATGAGCCGGTTCAGCAGGCGCTGCGTTCCCTGGAAATGCACATTATCGTCGCCGGTGCCATGAACAATAAGGAGCTTCCCTTTCAGCCCTTCGGCAAAGTTAATCGGCGATCCGCTGTGGTAGCCTTCCGCATTGCTATCGGGCAGACCCATGTAGCGTTCCTGGTAGATCGTGTCATAGAGGCGCTGCTCGGGCACAGGCGCAATAGCCATGCCGACTTTGTAGAGATCCGGCTGGCGGAACATGAGATTCAAGGTGTTCGATCCGCCTCCGCTGCGACCCCAAACAGCCACCCGCGCGAGGTCCACGTAAGGCCGTTGGCCGGCCAGCGCGCGGAGCGCCGCCGCCTGCTCCTTGGACGACAACACACCGACTGCCCCATACACGACCTTACGCCAGTCACGGCCTTTCGGTGCCGGCGTCCCACGATTGTCGAAGCTGACGACGAGGTAGCCTTCGTCGGCCAGGGCCGCATGAAACAACGTATTACTGCCCGACCAGCGATCCACGACCGTTGTCCCCGCGGGCTCGCCGTAGACGAAGACCAGCACCGCGTACTTCCTTGAGCGATTGAAGTCCTTCGGCCGTATCATCCAGCCGTCGAGTGTAATGCCGTCATCCACGCCTACCTGAAAAAATTCGGATCGACTGCCGAGCACATCCGCCACTTTCGCGCTTAAGGCGGCATTGACTTCGAGCGAGCGCGTTACCTCGTGCCCGGGAAGCCGGATCAGGGCAGTGCGGGGTGGTTGCGCAAACCTGCTATAGGTGTGGAAAGCCCAGCGGCCGTCCGAAGAAATGTCGTAGGAATGGCTGCCTGGTTGGTGGCGCGGCGTGACTCGCTCGGCTTCTCCCCCGCCGTCGAGGCGGGCGCGATACAAGTAGCGCTGTGTGGCATTCTCCGGCGACGCGATGTAATACAGCCAGCCGGCAGCGGGATCCACACCTTCCACTGAAAGGATGTCTACCTTCTCCGGCGTGAGGACACGAGCTTCGCCGCCACGGGACACAGCATAGACACGGCGCCAGCCATCGCGCTCGCTCACCCACAGAAGGCGGCCGTCGCCGGTCCACTCCAGTTCGTCGACCACGTCGACCCAGGCCTTGTCGGTGTCCTGAAACATCCGGCGCACGTCGCCCGTCGCGACATCGGCCAGTAAGACGTCGTTAGTGTTCTGCAGCCGATTGAGGTGTTCGAGCACAAGCTCGGAGGAGTTGCCCGCCCACTCCATGCGGGCGATATAGTTGTCGCGCGGGTCGCCCGGCACGCTCATCCAGCGGGTGGTCCCGCCGTTCGCGCTGACCACCCCGACGCGGGCGGCGGAATTCGTCTGGCCGGGCTTGGGATAGGCAAATTTCTTGATGACCGGATACAGCCCATCCGTGTAGTTAATGAGCGCAAACTCGGGGACGCCGCTGGTGTCGAATTGCCAATACGCAATCTTCTCTCCGTCCGGACTCCAACGGAAGCCGTCGCGCACTCCGAACTCTTCCTCGTACACCCAGTCGGACGTGCCATTGATGATGAGATCGGATCCGTCGGAGGTAATCGGCCGGATTGCTTCGCCTTCGACGGCCTCGACGTAGATATTGTTGTCGCGCACGTACGCGACACGCGACCCGTCGGGCGAGAACTTCGCAAACATGAGACCTGTGCTGTGATCTCCTCCCAACTTGCGCCACTTGCCGGTCTCCAGCTCCAGGACCCAATAACTGCCCTTCGTGTTCTGTCGCCAGACCTTCTGGGTGTCGGTGAAGAGCAGCAGGCGTCTGCCATCCGTTGACCAGGCATAGTCGCCGATCTCGAAAGCGCCGCCGGACTCGGGCGAAACGAACTGCGCCGCCGGAACGAGAACCTTGCGCTCGCCGGCAGCGGAATCGTATTGCACGATTTCTTTCGCTTTCTCGTTTCCGGGGGCGTCTTCCACCGTGGTGTAGGCGTGGCCGCCATCCACCCAGCGGGCTGGTCCGAACGACTTCCCCTGGAACTCCCGGGAGCTGAAAAGGCGGCGCAACATCCCGTCGAGTCTCTGGGAAACCTGGGCTCCGGCCCCAGGGCAAAGCAGGCTCAGGACGATCGTCCATAAAAGACCGTGCCGGAAAGCATAAGACTGTGTCTTGGTCATGGTTTCAATGAACCGCGGCGTCAAGCAAACGCGAATAAAGAGCCGCCCCGGTGACGGCCAGTTGGGTTAGTAAGAATATATAGTATCGCCGACGCAAGACTACAGATTGTAGACGTACAATTAGAAAGTGTCCAGGAGGCTGAGGAAGACCATGATCGTTCCTCGAGCATTTTTTGCGCTGCCGGCCAAGTTGAGGCAGGGGCGAAACGGACTCACGAGACCTCTGGGAGCGTTCGTTCGCTCACAGCGGAGGGGGCCAGACTGCGCCGGCCGGAGATGTCCGGGCTGGCTGGGCGTTTCCGCGATCGTTCTGTTTCTCGCCGCTGCGAAAGCGCAGGCTGCCGACCTGCTGACCGACTTTCAGCCATCTCCTTTGACAAGCGAATATGGCCTCGTCCAGCAAGTGGAGATCAAGACCCCCTACTTGCTGGCTGTGGAACCCGATGCGCTCGCCTTCCATTCCCCTGGGTCGATGCTGCAGCTCCGTTTCCCCGAGGCTGTATGGATCATCGCTTACGAAACAGACATCTATGATTCGACCGGCCAGACGCCGCAGGAGAACTTTCTCTGCCACACGTTCCTGGGCAACCAGCGCGTGGATCAGCAGAAAGGGCATGATGGCCACGTAATATCGAGTGAAATGAGGGTTGTGTTCTCCGACGCCTTTACGCGCTCCATGCATTTGCCGGAGGGCTTCGGCATTCGCCTGTCTTCAGAGGATGACGCGCTTTGGTCCCCGATGTTCAACAATCGCACGACCGAAGTGACACGGCTGGGAATGCGGGCCGTCGTGCACTTTATTCGCGAAGCCGATCTGAAAAAGCCTCTGCATCCGATTTACTCAATCCTGGAGGCAGTGCAAACGCCACATCTCTTCTTTGTTCCGCCCGGGCGGCACCAAAAGGATGCAACGTTCACTCTCAATTTCAACGGGAAAATCCATTTTATGGGCGCGCATATCCATCCCTACTCGGAATCGATCGAGGTCTTGAACGTCTCCCGCAGCGAGTTGGTGTGGAAGGGGCGAAGCAAGACGGACGAAAAAGGCGAGACCGCAGGAATGGAGGTCTATTCGAGTTCCGAGGGCTATGCGGTGCATGCCGGGGAAACATACATGGTCCGCAGCACTTACGACAACCCCAAGCAGGATCACATCGACGCGATGGCGGGAGTATTCATCTTCTACTCGCGGGATGATTCTCCGGCCGGCGGGGGGCAATCGGGGGCGAGCCATGCTCATCCGGGCCATGCACCCTAACGTTGACGACCGCTGTTCGGCCCCTCGAATCAAGGTTGCTATGATGCCTAGAATGGGTCGCGTGGAATGATCGCTGTGGACGAGAGGTACTGCGCTTGGATCCCGTCCGTTCTCCCTTTCGCCGTGATGGCTTTGCTGTGCCTTGGCGCAGTGCACCCTGAGTTGCAGGCGCTGCAGGGCATGGCTTCGGGGGCCAAGAAACGCCCGGGCGCCCGGATTGAAACCAACCTCAAGCCAATCGAGGTTCATTTCGAGGACATTGCGCTCAAGGCCGGCCTCAGCAGCGCCAATGTGTCCGGCGCGCCTCAGGGGAAGAAGTACATTGTCGAAACCACCGGCAATGGCGTAGCCATCTTCGACTTCGACAATGACGGTCTAATGGATATTTTTCTGCCCAGCGCCGCGACGCTCGACAATCCCGAGGCAAGCAATTCCCGCCTCTATCGCAATCTGGGCGATCTTCGCTTTGAGGACGTCACTAAGAAGGCGGGCCTCGACAAGGGCGGCTGGGCACAGGGCGCGTGCGCGGGTGACTACGACAACGACGGCCGTCCGGATCTTTTTGTGACCTATTGGGGACAGAGTCGTCTCTTTCACAACGACGGCGGCACGTTCAGCGATGTGACCATGGGCGCCGGACTCAAGAGCGCGACCGCGCTATGGGACACCGGCTGCACGTTCTTCGACTACGACCTCGATGGCAAACTGGACATCGCCGTCAGCGGCTACGTGGATTTCGACCTGCAAAAGGTGCCTACTCCGGGCAGCGGCGGCTACTGCCAGTGGAAAGGAATGCCGGTGATGTGCGGTCCGCGTGGCTTGCCACCCGGCAAAAACCGGCTGTTTCACAACGAGGGCGGCGGACGATTCCGCGACGTCTCGCAGCAGAGCAAGATCGGCGCACCGGCGAACTGCTATGGATTTACCGCGCTGGCTTCCGATTTCGACAATGACGGCTACCCCGACCTCTATGTAGCTTGTGATTCCACACCCAGCCTGCTTTATCTCAACCAGAAGGACGGAACTTTTCAAGAAGCCGGCATTTTCGCGGGAGTGGCGCTCAACGAGGATGGCCAGGAACAGGCCGGCATGGGTGTGGCGGTCGCAGACTACGACCAGGATGGCTTCTTCGACATCCTCAAGACCAACTTCAGCGATGACACGCCGAACCTCTTCCACAACAACGGCGACGGCACGTTTACCGACAACGTGTATCTGTCAGGTCTCGGCGCAAACACGCAGTTCCTGGGCTGGGGAGCGCATTTTTTGGATGTGGATCACGACGGGCTGCGGGACGTGCTGATCATCAACGGCCATGTCTACCCCGAAGTCGACAATGCGAAGCTTTCGACGACGTTCCGCCAGAAACGGCTGCTCTATTGGAACGTCGGCAAAGGCCAGTTTGTCGATTTCTCCGATCACTCCGGACCGGGCATTAACGAGGCCTGGTCCTCACGCGGCTCGGCGACCGGAGACCTTGACAACGACGGTTCGATGGAAGTGGTTATCAACAACATGGGTGCGCGGCCCAGCTTGCTGAAGAACTCGGCCCCGAAAAAGAATTGGCTGCTGCTCCAACTCGAGGGAACGCGAAGTAATCGGGATGCCATCGGCGCGAGGGTGTATGTGCATTCGGGGCCAAGCCGCCTCGCCGCGGAAATGCAGGGGGGGGCCGGGTATCTGTCGCAGAACGATCCGCGGCTTCACTTCGGCCTGGGAGATCAAACGAGCTACGATCGCGTCGAGGTGCGCTGGCCCGGCGGCGGCCGCGAGTCCTTTCCGGGCGGCCGCACCAACCGCATCGTCTTGCTCAAACAGGGAGACGGAAGGGCGGCCGCAACGCAGCCTTCCCAGTGAGTGTCTACCGGAAGGCTCGTGGCCCGTGGCCGCTATCGAAGGTCTCAGGAGAGAACTTCCGTAATCACCCGGGCCGGATTCACCCCGATGAGAGACTCATCGCGCCCTTCGTACTCGAAGGTCAGCTCCTTGAAGTCGAGGCCCAAGAGGCGCAGAATTGTGGCATGAACGTCGCTGTGCGTCACTTTGTATTCTTCGAGAGCAGCGTAGCCCAACTCGTCGGTGTCACCAAAGTCGTAGCCCCTTTTTAGCCCGCCGCCTGCCATCCAGATGCTGAAGCCGTGCGGATTGTGATCGCGGCCCGGCCTTTCGGATTCGCGCTCGATCGAGGGCAAACGGCCGAATTCGCCACCCCAAACGACGAGCGTCGACTCCAGCAGGCCCCGGCTATGCAGATCCGCCAGCAAGGCGGCAACGCCCTTGTCGGTGCGATAGCAGACTTCAACCAGATCTTCTTTGATATTGGTGTGGTGATCCCACCCTCCGTTCACCACCGTGACGAAGCGAACGCCGCTTTCCACCAGCCGCCTTGCCATTAAACAGCAGGTGCTGAAGTTGGCGGTCTTGGGGTCATCCATGCCATAGAGCTTCTTGGTGGCTTCGGTTTCCTTGGAGAGATCGGCAACGTCCGTCGCGGTCAGCTGCATTCTGGCGGCGAGTTCGTAGTTCGCGATGCGCGCTTCCAGATCGTTATCGTTGGAATAGTGCTCCTTCATCTGAAGGCGGTTGAAGTCATTTACCAGCCGCAAGAAGCCTTTCTGCTCCTTTTCGGTAACCCCTCTTGGACGCTCGATATCGAAGACGGGTGTTCCTTCCACATTCATGCGAGTGCCTTGATAGATGGGAGGAAGCCAAGCCGATCCCCAGCAACGGTTCCGGATCGTGGTGTAGGTATCTTCCAGAGCTACAAAAGCCGGCAGGTCCTGATTTTCCGTGCCGAGCCCGTACGTCGCCCAGGCTCCGATGCTTGGGAAGCCGGCAATGCCGCGTCCCGTCAAAGCGGAGAACTGGGCCGTCGAATGATCGACCCGGTCGGTTGTCACCGAGCGCAGGAACGTTGTATGGTCCACGACCTTCGCAAAATTCGGCATTAGTTCGGAGACCCAGCGGCCGGACTCCCCATATTGCGCAAACTTCCAAGGACTGGCCATGACCCGCTGCGAGCCATTGAGCCGGCGTCCTTCGAGGCGCACGGGGGCATCCTGTCCGTCGTATCTCTCGAGCACCGGCTTCGGATCGAACATGTCGATGGTGCTGGGCCCGCCCCCCATGTAGAGATAGATGACAGACTTCACCTTTGGGGGAAAGACCGGCACCTTGGGTGACAGGTCGTAGGAATGATGGGGAGCGGCTTCTCCTGCCCGCAGCCGCTCCTGATGCAGAAGCCACAGCAAAGCGGTGCTTCCAAAGCCGCTCGCCGCCTGGCGAAGCATTTGGCGCCGTGAGATTGGACTCATAATAGCCTTCCGGATCGGATGTCAGTAGCTGTAAAGAAACTCGTTCGAGCCGAGCAGTGCCTGACAGATCACAAACCAATCGGACTGGTCCCCGTTGCTCCCCTTGAGAGCGCGGCGGATTAGTTTAAGCTCCCCGGAACGAGGAGGCCGGGAAAAGAGCAGTTCATAGACGCGCCGGGCCCGGCTCTCCCAATCAGGACCTGCGTCCGCTTCGAGCCGGGCGGCCAAATCTTTCGCGCTCTCAATGACAAAATTGTTGTTCATCATGGCCAGCGACTGCGCGGGAAGAGCAGACCGGAAGCGAACAGCCATGCTGCCGGCGTCCATGGTCGGGGCGTCGAAGGCCAGCAGGAACCCGTGCGGCCCCGTCTTGCGGTTGAGCAGGTAGATGCTGCGCCGTTTCCGGGCCCCTTCATGGCCGGTCTCATCAACGACAAACTGCCCGTCGGCGCCTTTCTTGAGCGGGATGAACTCGCCATAGAGAGTCCGATCCAGACCGCCGCTGACCTCGATGATCGCGTCGCGAATCACTTCGGCTTCGAGCCGAAGGGGCGACTTCCTCCAAAGAAGCTTGTTCGATGGGTCTTCCTGCAGCTTTTCGGCATCCTCGACCGATGACTGCCGGTAAGCCGAGGAGAGCATGATCTGCTTGTGGAGCCACTTGAAGCTCCAGCCGTTCTCGACAAAATTCGTCGCCAGCCAATCGAGCAGTTCGGGATGGGTTGGAGGAAATCCCTGCGACCCGAAGTCGTCCGGCGTCGGCACAATGCCGTCGCCGAAGTGATACTGCCAGATTCTGTTGACAACAACCCTGCCGGTGAGCGGATGATCCGGGCGAGTCAACCATTGCGCTAGCGCCAACCGCCGGCCCGTGTGGTGCCATTCTTCCTTCGGGACAGGAAACTGGTATGGGTGGTCGGGATCATCCAGGACAGCCGGGATACCTGGTCCCACTTCAGGTCCCGGGGACAGGTAGTTTCCTCGGAGAAGGACGTGGGTGGGAGAAGGATCTTTCGACACGTCCCACAACCCCCAGATCCTCTTCTGGTCCAGCTGCCTGTATGTATCTTCCCACTGGCGCAGCTCTTCCGCTCTCTTGCGGAGTTCAGGGTACCGCGTCTCGAGTTCCGAATCATTGGCTACGTCGGTTGAATCCTCGGTGGAAGCGCCGGCCGCGTCTCCCCGCAACTCTTTGCGGGCCTTTTGGAATGCGGCATTCACGGCGCCGCGCTCGCGCCGGACTTTGCGATAGGCCTCCTGGATGGCCTTTACCCACTCCTCTCGCTCTTCGGGCTCGAGATTCAAGAGGTGACGCGACGGCCAAGTGCCGTAAGAGAACGACGTTGCCGGGATCCACTTCTCCGGATCGAGAGCAGGCTCGAAAGCCGCGATCAGCTTGTAGTAATCCTCTTGCAGGATGGGATCGAACTTGTGATCGTGACATTTCGCGCAAGCGAACTGCAGGCCCATAACCGCCTTCAGCGAAATCTCCGCAGTGGCCTGCAGCGCGTCGTAGTACTTGTCCACCTGGTAAATGGGCTGCTGATCGCCGTAGTCGGGACCAACTCGCAGGAAACCCGTGGCAGTGAGCTTCTCAATATCTTCCGGCTTGGGTTTTGCGTCCGGATTCTGATTCACGATCTGATCGCCGGCGAACTGTTCCAGCAGGAACTCGTTGTAGGGCTTGTCGCTGTTAAACGCACGAATCACGTAATCCCGATACCTCCAAGCGAGGGTACGCACTTCGTCCGTGGAGTTTCCGATGGAGTCCGAGTAGCCGACAACATCGAGCCAGTGCCGTCCCCAACGCTCTCCGTAGTGCGGAGACGCCAGCAGTTTGTCAATGAGGCGTTCGTAGGCGCCGGGCTTCGAGTCGGCGAGAAAGGCTTCCACCTCCTCCAGAGACGGCGGAAAGCCCACGAGATCGAGGTAGGCGCGTCTGATAAGCGTTCGCTTGTCAGCCGCAGGGCCGAACGTCCATCTCTTGGCCTCCAGCTTTTCGAGCAAGAAAGCATCAATGGGTGTTTTCACGCGCGCGGCATCCCGCACCTTGGGAACCGGAAAGTTCACGGGCTTCTGGAAGGCCCACCACTGCCGTGCTTCCTCTGTGATTTTCGAAGCGCGTTTTTCCGCCAGCGCTTCATCCCGCGTGGGAAACTGACCTTGCTCGATCCACGTCCTGACAAGCTGCTTTTCCTCATCGGACAGCGGCTCGCCGCCCATCGGCATCTTGCCGTCACGCACCATGACCCAGAAACGGCTGTCCTCGGGATTGCCCGGCACCACCACAGGTCCGGCCGTTCCGCCCGCCATCACCGCGGCTAGTGTTTGCAGATCGAGGCCGGCCATCGACCGGTCGCCCTGGCTATGGCAGGCCAGGCACTTCTTTTCAAGCAAGGGTAGGATGTCGTGCTGAAAGGTAGGCGTGGCCCCGGAGCAAACGGCCGCGAACAGTACGAAGGCCGCACAGACGACAAACCGGAAGAAATATTGGGGAGTTACGAGCTTGCCTCTGATGACCATCGCCACTTCTCAACCCCCCTTATTCTGCTCACCGTAGTGTGGCTGGGTCAATGCCACGTGCGAATCCACGCTCCGACAAGTTGTCCTGTTTTTCCCAAAGCTACGCCAGCTAGCAAACCCAGCAGCTGTCTGCATCACAGCACCACAGCACGCTGTCTGGAAGCGTCACGCCGTGCGGTACTTGGAGCGACCACGATGCCAACACACAGACAATACACCAGTCGCAAAAGCGCGTGCGGCCCCGCATTACTTCACACACGCCTCGTTCAAATTTATAATCTACAATCTAATCGCTTGTCAACCTTTGGTACAACCATTGTGCTCCTTGACGGCCTGCGATTGAGCGGTCGGCGGACCAAGTGCCTTTCACAGCCTTGCGAACCGCAAAGCCGAAGTGATTCCACTCTTCCCTTGACAACCAGCGAGTTGCGCATTCATTCTCACTAGTCTACAATCTACTACGACTGTAGTTATAGAGGCGCTCCGTGAACACTCCCGATCTCCGCCTCGGCGCAACACAGGCAGCCCTAACCTGGGGGGAGCGAGGGAAAACCTGGGGGATCCCCAGTTTATAGGGCACTGAGAGGGCCCCACCGGGGCAGCCCAGGAGAACGTGAGCGTTGCCAAGTCTCAATACAGAAAAGGGGGTAGCCAAAATGTCCCGTCTCTTACGCCTTTGCTTTCTAACACTGCTTCTGGCGCCGCTGGTATGCGCGCAGTTCGGAAGCGGCATCCAGGGCACAGTTCTTGATAGTACGTCGGCGGTTGTTCCGGGGGTCGAAGTTGTCGTTACCAACACCGGCACCGGGGTCAGCCGCGAGGCCGTCACGTCCGCCGTCGGCGTCTACCGCGTTTTGAATTTGAGTCCGGGTACTTACTCGATTCGCGCCGCCAAAGAAGGCTTCATCGCCGCGCAGCGGGAATCCGTAGTTCTCACGGTGGATGAAACACGAAGAGTTGACTTCACGCTCGCCGTGGGCAGCGTCGTGGAAACCATCAGCGTTACCGCCGCGGCGGCCGCGCTGGAAACCGAAGAAGGCCGCATCTCGGGCCAGATCGACACCAAAGAACTCGAGGAATTGCCGATTCCCAATCGCAACGTCTTCAACCTGTTGAGCCTGCAGCCCGGCGTGACCGGCCGCAGCCTCGGCACGGACAACGTCGGCGGTTCGAGCACGCCCCAGGTTCACGCCAGCGGCATGCGGACCGATTCGAACTCCACCACGATTGACGACACAAACGCCAATTCCATCTCGCGCGGCGGCCGTTCCGAAGTCACGCCCAACGTGGAGACGGTGGCAGAAGTGCGCGTCGTCACCAACAACTTCTCGGCCGAGCAAGGCCGCAACATGGGCGCGCAGGTCAGCGTCGTCACCAAGTCCGGCACCAACGAGTTTCACGGCACGCTCTGGAACTTCCACCGCAACAATAAATTCAACTCGCGGGAGTTCTTCGACCCAGTCGTCCCGGTCTATCGCCGCAACCAGTTTGGCTACGGCATCGGCGGGCCGATCGTCAAGAACAGAACCTTCTTCTACACGACGTTTGAAGGCCTGCGCCACACCGGCAGCAGTAGCGACACCGTGAGCATCGAGACGCCGCAGTTGCGCGACTACGTTCTCGCAACCCGGCCCAACTCGATTGCAGCGCACATCTTCGATAACTTCCGTCCCGTGGCCGATCCCACCTTCAACCTCGTCGACCGTGGAACGCCGCTGCCCGGTGTGAACGAATGGAGTTCGACGCCTGACGGCATTCCCGACACCGGCACCTTGCGTTACGCAAGAAACAGCGACTCGCGGTCGAACCAATTCACTGCCCGCGTTGACCATGAGATTTCGCCGGGCAAAGACCGCTTCTACGCGTACTTCTACCGGCACGACGGCAGAACGATCAACACGCCCGCGCGCACGGAGATGCTCGGCGGCTACACCGTCAATGCGGGCACCTTCGGCAACGTCAACTACACTCGCATCATCAGCCCGACCACCGTCAACGAATTGCGGGCTGGGGTGACGCGCTGGATCGGCAACTACTGCACGCCGCTTGATCCGCAAAACGGCCCTCTGGGCGAGAAAACCTGCCCCGACATTCCGCACAAGGAAGTACCGGAAATCGTCATCACCGGCATGGATCGCATTCGTGACGGTCACTGGAGCGGTTATCCGGCCGGCTGGTTCCCCACGGAATATCAGCTGAAGGACACGCTCTCCACCATTCGTGGTAACCACGCTCTCAAGGTGGGCGGCGAACTTCGCTATGCCAAGAACATCCTCTACCACACGCGTTACCTGGTTCCCTACTACAGCTTCACCAGTGTTCTGGACTTCATCGACGACGAACCCCAGGAAATGCGCCGGACCGTCGACCCGCGTAACGGCCAACCGATCGATACCCGCAACGAGCAGCGCATCTGGGAAGGAGCGTTGTTCATTCAGGATGACTGGAAAGTACGGCGCGATCTGACCATCAACATCGGTCTCCGCTACGACTATTTCGGACCTTACACCGATCCCCAGGGCATTTTGCGGAATTTGGTTCCCGGTTCGGGAACGGGCTTCGAAACGATCGCCAACGCCAAGGTGGATGTCGTAGACAAAGCCTGGAACACGGACACGCTGAACCTGGCGCCGCGTTTCGGCTTCGCCTGGGATATCGGGGCCCAGGGCAAGAACGTCATTCGCGGCGGCTTCGGGATGTCTTATGACCGGATGGCCACCGTTTACACAGCGGCCTACCGTGAGAATCCGCCGATAGCCGCGACGGCCGTTTTGGGCCAGCAGGTCGGCTCAGAATTCACATACTCCCTGGGGGATGTGTCTCCCGGGATCCCCTACGGCGTTTCCTATCCCGTCGACCCGGCCTTGCAGGTCGGTCTCGATGAGCGCAACGGCATCAGAGGATCTCGCATTGATGTCCGCGTCATCAACAACGAGTTCAACAACCCCTACGCCTACAACTGGTTCTTCAGCACGCAGCGTTTGTTGCCGGGGCAGATGGTGGTCGAAGCCAGCTACATCGGCTCCTCGGGACATCATCTGGTCAATATCTCCAACATCAACCGCTACAGTGGAGATCTCTTGGACGGCCGCTTCGATGGCTTCAATCCCAGTTTCCGCCAGATCAATATGGCGCAAACGGCGTCCGGTTCCATCTACCACGGCGGCACGCTGGCCGTGCGGCGGCAATTTTCGCGTGGTGTTTCCTTCCAGGGATCCTATACGATCGGGAAAGTGATCACGGACGCCGAGGCCGAACAAGGGGCGACCAGCTACTACGATGCGCACAACAGGGCCATGGACCGGGCGGTGGCAAGCTTCGACGTGCCGCAGCGCGTGGCCTTCATGGGTGTTTGGGAGATTCCGTTCCTGCGCACCTGCCCCTCGCTGGCCTGCAAGATCGCTGGCGGCTGGCAGCTTTCCGGCTACGGCGTGTTCGAGCAAGGTCTGCCGATGAACGTCACCACCAGCCGCTCCTATCCGCGCGGCGATTTCAATGCCGACGGCACCAATGCCGACCGGCCCAATGCTCCGGCCGAATCGTTGGCTCGGAGCGGCTTCACCCAGCAGCAGTTCATCGACGGCATCTTCACAGCGGCGGACTTCCCGCTGCCTGCCTCCGGCACGTTCGGCAACCTAGGCCGCAATGCGTTCCGCGCCCCGGGCTTCGCCCGCGTGGATCTTTCCTTGATGAAGAATTTCGCGGTCAACGAGCGGGTGAATCTCCAGGTACGCCTGGAGTCGTTCAACGCTTTCAACCGGGTCAACCTCGACGCGCCGTCCACTGATATGGTGTGAACCTGTCAAGTTTAGACGCGACTGTCCGGGTGCGACGGCGTGGGATGCTGCGACAACGCCGCGGGTGCTGCGGACGGAAGGCGTGAAGAGAGGGCTG
>Ga0187893_10000241_pt1 | contig 139008 bp, 123 predicted proteins | sample MA1701074metaG_FD_139574 | JGI IMG/M metagenome (GOLD analysis project Ga0187893, IMG submission 139574) | White microbial mat communities from a basaltic lava cave in the Kipuka Kanohina Cave System on the Island of Hawaii, USA - MA170107-4 metaG ...
CGGGTGGAATGCGCCGCAAACCCGTTGATCCGCTACATTCTTCGGCGAGCGGCGCAGGTGGCGTGTGTTCCTCGGTGGTCGGACCCGCTACGCCAAACGGGTTTTGCCACGGGCTGCTAGGACGGGCATTTGCATGTCCATCAGGATCACATCGAAGCGCTGTTGACGCGACAACTCTACGCCCACCTGACCATTCTCGGCGGTGACCACCTCAAGGCCGCGGCGCGTCAGTACGATCTTCAGCATCTTGCGATTGGTTTCACCGTCTTCGACGAGGAGCACGCGGCCACTTAACCGCCGGGCAGGGAGTTCCGCGTTGGTCTGGTCCGCGGGGGCCTGCGCTCTCGCGGTCGAATCGAACATGGCGTCGTCCACCAACAGGACAGGCACGACAAAGGTGAAGGTGCTGCCACCTCCGAGCTCGCTGCGGACGGTAACGCTGCCTCCCAGAGTGCGTGCGACGCGGCGGCTGATCGCCAGGCCGAGGCCCGTGCCGCCGAACCTCCGGGTGACGCTGGCATCGGCTTGGACGAACGGTTCAAAAATCATCTGAAGTTTGTCGGCGGGGATTCCCATGCCCGTATCGATCACGTCGATCGCCAGTTGAGGGGACCGCTGTGTGACCGCATAGCGGGCCACGACTCGAACCCAGCCCTTGTCGGTGAACTTGATTGCATTGCCGGCAAGGTTCATGAGCACCTGACGAAAGCGCGTGGGGTCGCCATAGACGAGCCGAGGAAGGGGTGTTTCGAACACAACATCGAAGTCGATGCTCTTTTCAATGGCTCGCGGTCGAAGCAGCGACGCGGCCTCTTCAATGACCTCAGTGGGACTGTGTGGAACGCTTTCGACCTCCAATTGCCCGGCTTCGACTTTCGAAATGTCGAGGATGTCGTTGATCAATGAGAGCAGATGTCGGCCGCTTGCATCAATCGTCGCAAGCCACTCCATGCGTTCCGGCTCGCCTGATTCCGCGCCCTTCCGGAGCAAGTCCGTGAAACCCAGTATTCCGTTCAGCGGGGTGCGAATCTCATGGCTCATGTTGGCCAAGAACGTGCTCTTGGCGCGATTGGCGGCCTCGGCAATCTCGCTCGTGCGTTCGAGTTGAGCGCGCTGGCGGGCGATGTCCCACATCTCTTCGATGCTCCGCCGGCACGACCGGATCAGGAAGACATTCTCGAAGACGACCCACGTCGCGTGCTCGAGGCTTCGCCACGGCGTTGCGAAGATGACGCCATAGACGGACTGCGGCCAGAAAACACCTCGCACCAGGTGGTCCAATCCGACGACGATCGTCGCAGGGATGAACACGGTCCAGTCCCGGTAGAACGCCAGGAAAGCCAGAGAGCCGAATACATGGAAGTGGGTTTCAATGCGCCCGCCCGTCAGGTGGATGAGTAGAGCAGACCAGAGCATTTGGGTGCAAGCGATGACGTGCCGCGTCAGTCGTTGGCCTGGCCGGCGCCAGACCAGCGCCACGGGAGCAGCGGTCAGCAACCCGCCGAGGAGGAACGCCGCCCAGACATGGACGTGGGGTTGACTTACGGCGCCGGCCCATGTCTTGGGCGAGATCACCACGGCCAGGATCATCCCGAATGCCCATTGCACAACCATTAGGGAGGCGAAAAGCCTGTCGGTCCGGATGAGGATGCGATGGAGGTGGTCATCGAAGAGCTCGCGCGAACGCTGCTCCACGAGTTGGATCGTGCAGGAGTCCGACGCAGTTAGTGAGGACAAGGCGAGACCTCCTGAGTCGACAGGGCCGGGCTATCGAAAAGCGGACAGCCGAAGACAGGCGTTTGCTGCGGCTCCGAACGCCCGGCCCGCAGACCTGAAAGGACGCCGTCCACTCCGGCATTGTCACCTGCATGACCGCGTGCTCCCGTAATGCCCCCATGAAACAACAACCCGCCCGACGCGCCGTACAAGAGTGTGGTTCCGGACGTAGCGACGCGGAAACGGCAGGCCTCCCGACCGCCGTCATCAACGCTCACGCGCACGACGGGGATCGCCGAGGCTGCGGACCAAAGGTCGGTTTGTTCCCAGGACGGCGGAACGGACTGCAGTCGAACAAAAACAATACGGGTGTCCACAGGGTCTGGAGCGCGGGCGAGTATCTGACTGAGTTCCTCCACGCTTGCCCGCGAACACGGACAATGAGGGTGAAGGAACACCAGCAGTGTCGGGCGATCGAGGTTGTGGTCCAATGCGGAGCCGGCCGGCCACTCGTGCGGCGGTGCGCCGGGCTCGCCCGCGGTATTGGCATATTGCGCGAGAGCGCCGAACCCAAGGAGGACGACGAGGCCCCATGCCGCCAACAGCCACAGGACGCGACGAGAGGCGCGCACGCCGGACTGACGAACGCGAGCCTGCTGCGGCGTTGGGGCGGGATCCGCGGGTGTTCGAGAGGAGTTCACGTATTGTCGCACCGGGGCCGGACAGACCCGCATTGGGCACCGGACACGCGAGCCGTTAGGTCAGAATAGGCCGGCTTCGGGGAGAATCGGATGTCTTAGGCGAGTGATTCAGCGGCGGCCGGCGCGGTCCGAAAATGCCGGTGGTGGGCGCGGAGGAACCCCGCGCTTAGGTTGAAGTACTCAGCGAGGGCCACTAGAATGGCAGACGGGTGAGTTCCTTGCCCGGATGGCGGCCTGGTCGTCGTCCGGTTTTTCGTCTTTCGGTTGGGACACCCCCAAGCAAGACTCCGCCGGTAGCGGAGTCGCCGACCGACCGTGAACCCGACGCGCCGATGGCCAAGGTCCGTAAAAAACTAGGCGAGACGCTTGTCGGCTGGGGCATTATCGACGCCGCCGCTCTGGCCGATGCGCTACAGTACGCGCAGCAGCACAACAAGCGCATTGGCGAGGCCCTCGTCGAGCTGGAGCTTTGCTCCGAGGACGACGTGGTGAAGGCCCTGGCCACGCAGTTCGGGCTGGAGTACATCGACCTGGACAAGCACGCCGTCGATCGGGACATCCTGGGGTTGATCCCCGCGAAAATGATTGAGGACTTCAAGGTCCTGCCCCTGGCCGAGAACGGAAACCGGCTCAAGGTCATCATCACCGATCCGCTGGACCTCGAAACGCTGGACCTTCTGCGTTTTCGCCTGAACAAGGAAATCGTCCCGACGCTGGCGGCGCTCTCCAAGGTCAAGCGGTTCATCGACAAGTTCGTCAACACGCAAGGCGACGTTCTCTCCCAGACGATGGCGAGCATCGACCAGGATGCTCCGGAGGAAGAAGCGGAAGTCGGCAGCAAGACGCTGCGGGTCGAGGATGGCGACGCCCCGATCATCCGCCTGGTCAACCTGATGATTACCGAGGCGGTGCACAATCGGGCGAGCGACATCCACGTCGAGCCCATGGGCAACCGGGTGCGCGTGCGCTACCGCATCGATGGGGTGTGCCAAATCCGCGACGACGTGCCCAAGCACATGCAAGGCGCGGTGAATACCCGCTTCAAGATCATGGCCGGGATGGACATCGCGGAGAAGCGCGTGCCGCAGGACGGGCGCATCAAGATGCGCATCGGCACGGGGGACATCGACTTTCGGGTGAGCGCCCTGCCGGCGTATCACGGCGAGAGCATCGTGCTTCGTATTCTGCGGCCGGATTCCGTGAAAGTCGGTATCCCGGCGTTGGGGTTCGCGGAGGACGACTATCAGAAATTCCTGAAGATCATCCAACGCCCCAACGGCATCTTTCTGGTGACCGGTCCGACCGGCTCGGGCAAGACCACAACGCTGTACGCCGCGCTGCAGGAACTCAACCGGCCGGACAAGAAGATCATCACCGCCGAGGACCCGGTGGAGTACAACTTTACGGGGATGAACCAGTGCCAGGTGAAGGAGGAGATCGGGCTTTCGTTCGCCAAAATCCTCCGGGCCATGCTGCGTCAGGCACCGAACATCATCCTGGTCGGAGAAATCCGCGATCGCGAAGTCGGCGACGTGGCCATCCAGGCGGCGCTCACCGGGCACCTCGTGTTCAGCACCTTGCACACCAATGACGCGCCCTCGGCGATCACGCGTTTAATCGACATGGGCATCAAGCCGTTCCTCGTGGCCAGCGCCATTCAAGCCATCATGGGCCAGCGGCTGATCCGCGTGATCTGCTCGGAGTGCAAGCAGGCCGATCCCAGCCCGGACCCGCGTACCCTGAAACTGCTCGGGTTCACGGAGGCGGAACTGGCGGGCAAGACATTGTGGAAGGGCACGGGATGCAAGCGTTGCCGGTCGTCCGGCTACCGAGGTCGCGTGGGCGTCTTCGAGATGATGTTGATGAACTCGCAAATCCGCGACCTGGCTTTCAATCGCGCCACGGCGACACAGCTTCGGCAGGCCGCACGAGCAAGCGGGATGCGCACGCTCCTGGAAGACGGGAAGCTCAAGGTGCTGGCGGGCGTGACGACGCCGGACGACCTCCTGCGCGTGACGCAGGCGGAGGGAATCGTCGCGGAGTAAGCGGTATGCTACACTGGGAGTTGAATTAGTACGTCATTTCTGAGCGAGGCGAAGAAGCTGTCGTTAGAAGATGCTTCGCTCCGCTCAGCATGACCGAGTTGAAAACCAATGGCCACCATCCATATTGACCGCTTGCTCGAGACGGTGATCAAGCAAGGCGCCTCCGACTTGCACCTGACGGTCGGTCGGCCACCGGTCATCCGTCTGCACGGGCACCTGAGGAACCTGGAAACGAAGGTCCTCGCCCCCGACGACACCGTGGCTTTGATGAAGGCGGTCACGCCGGACCGCAACCAGCAGGAACTCCAGGAGGAGGGCGGCACCGACTACGCCTTCGCCTTCGGCGATGCGGGACGGTTCCGGGTTTCGGTCTTCAAGCAAAAGGGCAACGTGGCCATGGTGCTGCGTCTGATCCCCAGCCGGCTCCTGACCTTCGATGAGATCGGCCTTCCGTCGATTTGTCGGGCCTTGTGTCGTCGTCCACGAGGCATGTTCCTGGTCACGGGCCCGACCGGCTCGGGAAAGACCACCACCCTGGCGACGATGCTCGACTACATCAACAAGAACCTCGATCGCCACATCGTCACCATGGAAGACCCAATCGAGTACTACCACGTTCACAAGAAATCGCTGATGAACCAGCGTGAAATCGGCAACGACGTGCCCAGCTTCTCCGAAGCCCTGCGCCGTGTCCTGCGTATGGACCCGGACGTAATTCTGGTGGGCGAGCTGCGCGACCTGGAGACGATCGGCGCGGCGATCCGTGCGGCCGAGACCGGGCACTTGGTATTCAGCACCCTGCACACGACGGGCTGCCAAGGTACGATTAACCGAATCATCGACGCCTTCCCCCACGAGCAGCAAGAGCAGATTCGCGTGCAGCTCTCGACGAACCTGATCGCTGCGCTGTCCCAGGCGCTGCTGCCGAAAGTCCCCAAGGGGATGGTGGCGGCGTACGAATTCATGGTGGTCACGCCCGCCATATCCAACCTTATCCGCGAGAACAAGACGTTTCGTATCGACTCCATGATCCAAACGGGTAAGAAGTACGGCATGCAACTTCTCGATGAGCATCTTTGGAACCTCTACGAGCAGGGGATCATCTCGGCCGAGGATTGCGTGGACCGCTCGCGCGCCCCCGGCGCGTTGCAGGACAAGATCGACGCCCACCGCCGCGGTCTGGACGTGAGCAAACAGAAAGAGGGTGAAGACGGCGAGGAGCCGCCGGCGCCCACTCTCCGAACATCATGAGCGATAAACCCACGCCAACCCCGACTGCCACGCGGCCCGCACCAACAGCCGCCCCCAAGCCCAAGTCGAAGATGCCGCCCATTGAGCAGCTTCGCGGCAGGCAGCTTGGTCGCGTGCTCATCAAGATGGGCAAGCTGCGTCGGCAGCAGGTGCAGGAAGCCCTCGACATCCAGAAGCAGAAACGCGAGCCGCTGGGGCAGATTCTCAAGCAGTTGGGACACATCACCGAGGAGGACCTCAGCATCGCCCGTGCCGCTCAGTGCGGCATGGGGTTGGTCGAGCTCGGCAAGCTCGACATCGCCGCGGAAATCGTGGCGACGATGGGGGCGCAGATGGCCCGCACCTGTCAGGTCATGCCGTTCGATCTGAACCAGGAGCGCAATGAACTTTCCGTAGCCCTCAAGGACCCCGACAACTTCCGGGCCACCGACGACTTGAAGACGCTCCTGGGGTTCAACATCAAGGCCTTCCTATGCACGCCGAAAGAGCTGGAGACCGCCCTGGATCGGTACTATCCCGAGGGCGAACAGGAATCGATCACCAACATCATCGGCGAGCTCAGCGAAGACGAGGACCTAGCGAAGTTCCAAGGCCGTGGGGACAGCATCGACCTCGCCGACATCAAGGAGATGATCGAGTCCAACCCGGTCAAGAAGCTCCTCAACCTTGTGTTGCTGCAAGCGATCAAGGACAAAGCCAGCGACATCCACTTCGAGCCGTTCGAGGACGAGTTCAAGATGCGCTACCGCATCGACGGCGTGCTCTATGAGATGGTCCCGCCGCCGCGCTACGTCGCCCTGGCGATTTCTTCGCGCATCAAGGTCATGGCCAACCTGGACATCGCCGAGCGCCGCCTGCCGCAGGACGGGCGCATCGAGCTGCAGCTTCGCGGCATGCCCATCGACCTTCGCGTGAGCGTGCTGCCGACCATGGCCGGCGAGAGCGTCGTGCTCCGCGTGCTCGACCGCTCCAACGTGCAACTCAGCCTCGAGAAGATCGGGATGCGAGACGACGACCTGGCTACGTTCCGCCAGCTCATGCACAAGCCCAACGGCATTGTCATCAACACGGGGCCGACCGGGTCGGGCAAGACCACTACGCTCTACGCGGCGCTGTCGGAACTCAATGAGCCGGACGTGAAAATCCTCACCGCCGAGGACCCGGTGGAATACGACATCGACGGGCTGGTCCAGGTGCAGGTGAGGCCCGATGTCGGCCTGACTTTCGCCCGGTCGCTTCGCAGCTTCTTGCGGCAGGACCCGGATATCATCCTGGTGGGCGAAATTCGCGACCTGGAAACCGCCCAGATCAGCGTGCAGGCCTCGTTGACGGGACACCTGGTCTTTACGACTCTGCACACGAACGACGCCCCGTCCGCCATTGCGCGCTTGTTGGACCTGGGGTTGGAGCCGTTCTTGATTACCGCGACGCTGGAAGCCATCGTCGCCCAGCGTCTCGTCCGCCGGATCTGCACCAACTGCAAGGCGGAGTACAAGCCGACCGAGGAGCAACTGATGGAATTGGCGCTGCGCCCCGAAGAGGTCGGCGACCGGGCCTTTTTCTACGGGAAGGGTTGCGACTACTGCAACAACACAGGGTATCGCGGCCGGCTGGGCATCTACGAAATCATGGCCCTGGACGACACGCTCCGCGAGCTGATCATGAGACGTGCCTCGACCGCGGTCCTGCGACGCGAGTCGATCAAGCGCGGGATGCGCACGCTGCGTGAGGCCGGGTTGATGGCCATCTACGAGGGGATTACCAGCCTCGACGAAGTGGTGAAGGAAACGATCGTCGAAGAGTAACTGCGAGCCGCGTGGCTTTAGCCCGCGCGGACCGTCCGCGCGACCTGAAGGTCGCGGCTCAGAGGTGGCGCATGGCGACGTTTGCTTATGAGGCAATGAACCAAGCCGGGCAGGAGGTTAAGGACGAGATCGAAGCGCTCTCGTCCGAAGACGCCCTGGCCAAGATCCGCAACCTCGGCTACTTCCCGACGCGCATTCGCGAAAAGGGCGGCGCAAAGAAGGCGGCCGCTCCCGGAAAGAAAAAGAAGGGCGGCGGGTTCGCGTTCTTCGGGCGCGTCAAGACTAAACAGATCACCCAGATCACTCGCCAGTTGTCGACCCTTCAGGACGCGGGTCTGCCGATCCTGCGGAGCCTGCACATCCTGGCGGAGCAGCAAAAGCCCGGCACCTTGAAGAGCGTCCTTCGCGGCGTGGCCGAGGACATCGAAGGCGGGGCCACGCTATCCGAAGCGTGCGCAAAATACCCCAAGGCGTTCAACCGCCTCTACGTAAACATGGTCGCCGCGGGCGAGACCGGCGGCGTGCTCGATGTTATCTTGCAGCGGCTCGCGGATTTCATGGAGAAAGCGGAGAAGCTCAAGAGGAAAATCATCGGGGCCATGATCTACCCGGTCGTGGTCATCAGCTTCGCTATGGCTATCGTGACGGGCATCATGATCTTCGTGATCCCCAAGTTCGAGGAGATCTTCCGCGACTTCGACGTCACGCTGCCGCAGGTCACCATGGTTCTATTGGGGACCTCGAAGTGGGTAGTGGGTGGGAAACCCCTGCCCGGTTGGATGATCATTATCGCGGCGCCCTTCGCGGCGTTCCTGCTCTTTAAGCTCGTCCGTTCGTCCCAAGGGGGCCGGTATGTGGTGGATTATGTGGCCCTCAAGCTGCCCGTGTTTGGGAACCTTGTGCGCAAGAACTCCGTCGCTCGCTTCGGTCGGACCCTGGGGACGCTCATCGCCGCCGGCGTACCCATCCTGGAGGCGCTCAAGATCACCAAGGAGACCTCGGGCAATGAGGTCTACGGCAAGGCGATGGAGAAGGTGCATGACTCCATCCGCGAGGGAGAGAGCTTCTCGGCGCCGCTGCGGGCGGCGAACGTGGTCGACGGGCTGGTCACCAACATGATCGACGTCGGCGAGGAGACCGGCGAGCTGGACAAGATGCTGCTCAAGGTGGCCGACACTTACGAGGAAGAGGTCGACGTGGCCGTGGCCAGCCTGGTCTCGCTGCTCGAGCCGATCATGGTGGTGGTGCTGGGCGGCATCGTCGGCTTCATCGTCATCGCGTTGTTCATGCCCCTGGTGCAGTTGATCCAATCCGTGTCGGGATGAGAGGAACGGCTCATGGCAAATGTCGACATGTCGAATGACGGACACGGCCAATCAGTACCGCGACAGATATGGAGCGGTCTTGACGGCGTTCGCCGCTCTGCATTCATCCGGCACGGTGGCCAATGGCTAAGACCGCTCGTTATCACTCGCGGTACTGATCGGCGGGGCTTTTCCCTCGTCGAGCTGCTCACCGTGATCTTCATTATCGCGCTGCTCATCGCCATCCTGGTTCCGTCGCTCAATACGGCACGCAACGCGGCCAAGAAGGTCACCACGGCCAAGACGCTGGATGCCGTCAAAGTCGGCCTGGAGATGTTCAAGAACGACAACGGCAAGGACTTTCCCCAGACCAACGGCTATCCGCCGTCCTTTGCTCATCCGCCAATCAAGGAGGGCGACAAGAAGTTTGATTTCCAGCCCGAGTTGGGGCAGTTCCCGTTCCTCGAGAAGAAGCCGGTCGTCACCGGCGCACACTTTTTGCCGGCGATGCTCATGGGGGTGGACAAGCTGGGCTATGTCAGAAAGAGCAGCATTCCCAACAAGAATGATCTCCGTACGAAGCCCTTCCTGTGGTACACGCCCGACCCGGTCGGCGATGGGACCACGGCGCTGGATCGGTCGCCGCAGTACCTGGACCCGAACGGCATCAAGACGCTGGATACGAGGAAGCTCCCCGGCCGGGCCAATGCGGGGCTGTTCACGAACTGGGACGACATCCAGGACTTGCCCGTGATCGTAGACGCCTTCGACCAGCCCATTTTGTACTACGCCGCCAACGCCCACGGCAAGGCGACGAACATGGTGAGTGAGAAACGCGACAAGGACAATCGATACGATCGTGGCACGCAGGAGGCAGGACCACCGTTCTACTTTCATGAGGACAACATGGCATTTACGGGAGGTCCGACCGCTGCGGACGGCGAGCGGGGCTGGGACTTCGGCAACCTCGGCAAGGGCCACCCCATCGCCCTGGCAGGTGCCGATCGCAGACCCGCGGACATCTTCGGGGCAGAAGGGGATGCTCCGTTTACGTTCGCTCGTTACATTCTCGACCGGAAGCTCTACGGTGATTTGGCGAAGCACCAGAGCCCGCCGGACACGACACCGCTTCGCCCGGTCAACGCGGACAGCTACCTGCTCATGAGCGCCGGGGTGGATGGGCGCTTCGGGACGGCCGACGACGTAACCAACTTCCCGTCGCCGCCGGAGCTGTAACACGACCAGGAGAGTTCCTCTATGAGTTCTGAGCATGATGTTGTTCATGCCGCCTGCGGATTCGACGTGCCCTCCGCCCCTGCCGGGGCGGTTTCATTTGTTTCGTGCACCGTTCCAAGGGTTCCGCTGCGCTCCACCCGTGGCTACAGTCCTTCGCCCCTTTGGGACGATGGTTTGCGCCTGCGTGCCTTTACGCTCGTGGAAATGTTGGTGGTCATTGCCATCATCGCCCTGCTGCTGGCGGCACTCCTGCCCGCGTTCTCCGCGGTGAAGAACCAGGCCAAGAACTCCCAAGCGCGGGCCCAGTTCGGCGCCATCGACACGGGACTGACCATGTTTCGCGCTGAGGCGGCGCTGGGCGGGGCGCTTCCGCCGTCATCGAGCGACGAGCGCGTGGGCAATACCGGGCACGGTCAGTTGATCGCCAAACCCACCGGCGATGGTTCCAACGACACGGTTCGTATTGCGGGGGCCCATCTGTTGGTCCATGCCTTGATCGGAGCGGACGGCTTGGGAACTCCGGGTTTTCGCGATCTGAATCAAAACGGCAAATGGTCTGACGACACCCACAAGAAACTGGACAACAGTGATATCAAGAAATGCGGGGTCTACGCCATTGGCGACAGCGGAGAAACCGCGGGCAAAGAGAAATTCCCGCGATACCCCTCCGGCGGCGGCGGATACGTGGATGAAAAAATGCGGGATAGCGCCAAGTCGCTTAAGGAGCTCGAGGACAAAGGCGCGGTGCTAAACGTGGATAGTGCGGCCGACAAGATTGCCACGGAGGAGCGGGTGTTCCTGGACGCGTGGGACCACCCGATCCTCTACTACCGAGCCAACTCCTCGGCTGTGCCGATGGTCGGCGAATCCGGCAAGCCGGGCGTATTCTGGCAAGAGGACAACAGCATCATCACCGGCAGCGACGGGCTCTATAGCCACGAGGGCATGGACTTCGGGCAGGGCAAAGAGGGGGATCATTACCACAACATCGCTAAGGTCGTGAAAGTTGAACCCACGGAAACAATCGAGAACATTCAGACCGAGCCGACGTACGACCGCTCTTTTGCGCGCTTCGTCCTTGACCCCTCGGTGAAAGCACGACGTACGCCGGTCAACAAGGACAGCTACCTGCTCATCAGCGCAGGTCCCGACGCCCGCTACGGCACCGAGGACGACGTGACCAACTGGACGCGGAAGAGCGAATAGGCATGTGGAACGGCGGGCGGCGTTGGTGTGTCATGCTGAGCGGAGCGAAGCATCTAGCCGTGATTCCAGTGCCCGAGCGTAGACCCTTCGCTTCGCTCAGGGTGACAATCCTACGAAGCCACGCATTCGACGACGTTCGACATTCGTGTCGTCGCGGCCTCACCATGGTCGAGCTGCTCATCGTCATCGTGGTAATCGGCGTGCTGGCGAGCGCGATCCTGGTGGCGAGCAGCGGCCTGGTCAATAAGAGCAAGACCAACAACACGCGGTCGATGCTGCAACTCGTGTCCGACGCGGTCGAGCAGTTCAAACGCGATCAGACTTCCAAGCCGACGATCTCGTCCGCAAAGCAGAGCAAAGGGGGCAACCAATTCGTCAGCTACGCGGCGCGTTACGGGCAGTACCCGCCCGACGAATGCGAGGTCTTCACGGCCACTGGGCTCCCCGGAAGTACGGGACCCGCTGACCCCAGCCGTTCACTGGCCCCCGGCAAGGCGGAAATCGTATTTGAGAATGTCCCGCCACCTTGGGATCCGATGGGCTTTTTCAAGCAGGGCCCTCCCAAAGAGTGGGCCGAGCACCGCGATGTCCTGGCGTTGGTTGTGGCCATCGATCTGTTCAGCGAGTCAGGCTCCTCGATCCTCGACCGCCTTCCCGACCGCAACCGCATTCCTGCGCCCGCTCAGAACGGCAAGCCGGTTGTCTTTCTCGACCGCCCCAAGCCCGGCGACAGCAATCCCGAGCCCAATGGCAGCTGGGACCCTGAGTTCGACGGTGAGATTCGTTACATCGTCGACGACTGGGGCAACCCGATTAGTTATCTGGCGCAGCGAGATTGGAAGGATGGAGCCACGTCGAACATCGACTCGAGCAATCATGAAAAGTGGAACGAGGCCTCCGCGGAAATGATCCACCTTAACGGCGGGGCGCCGATCATTTTCTCCTGGGGCCCTGACGGCAAGGACCAGCTCACCAAGGACGCCATGGAGCCCAATGCGAAAGCCTCGCTCATCGGCGACTTCGAGGACAACAACGACGATCACGTGGTGACCAACCCGCTCAACGACGACAACGTGTATGCCAATCCAGCCTTGCGCGAGAAGCTGGCCAAGGGGATCGCGCAATGAAGCAACGAGGCAACGAGGCAACAAGGCAACGAGGCAACAAGGACGCGGCCTTTACGCTCGTGGAGATGGTTGTCGTCGTGGCCGTGGTGATCGTGCTGATCACCCTCGTGGTTCCCGCGGCCAGCGCCCTGTGGCGCGACCGGCGCATCGCCGACGCCCAGAACATGATCAGCGGGCAGTTGATGAGCGCCCGGGCGCGAGCCCTCCAGGGGCCGGCATCCGAAGGCGAACCCTCGCACGTCGTCAAGGGTGACGGAACAACCCTCAAGCTGCACCCCGGCGAGGAGACCGGCCTGTTCTTCTTCGTCGGCGCCGACGGCGTGCAACGCGTCGCCGCCATCGTGCAAATGACACCGGAGAGCGACTCCGATCTCTCCGCGGACGCGAACCGCGTGATTCGCGAGGCTTGGGCGAACGTTTTTAACATCGTGCCCGGCCGGGTCCATTCGCTGCCCGCGCCGATGCGAGTGGTACCGCGCTACGTCGTGTGCGAAGACCAGAACGGAAGGAACACGTGCGACCCGAGTTCGGCGTCACCGCCGAAGAAGCACGAGGTCTTCAGCCCCGAGGAGTTGGCGAACGACGATTTCAGCAGCCAACCGGCAGGCGGCGACGCCGCCCAGCGGCATCGTAACTTCTTCGCATTGGTGTATTCGCCGGACGGGCAGTTGCTCGTCGGCCGCGACGTTCTCATTCGCGACCCTGACGATGTGGACGAAGCGCCGGGCGAGCAGCGCGGCGACGTCACCGGCCTGAAGGTCCTCGATGACGCCAACGTCAAGAACTACTTTGCCCGTGATAGCGCGAAGCTGCTCTTGCGGGTCAGCTCCACCGGCAGCCCCTATGAAGGCGTCGAGATCGTCGGTGATGATGACGGGACCGCTTTGAACTTCCCCACCGTGGACGGACTGTTGGTGTACGACGAATCGTTGTTTGCCGGCGCCGGCGATGCGGAGCAGAAGCGACAGTTTCTTATCGACAGCGCCGCCCCATTCTATGTGCATCGCCTCACCGGCAGCGTCATCCGCGGCCCGGTGGGCGAGGCGGTGGCGACAGGCCCATGAGGGTTGCCAATTTCCAGTTTCCGATTGCCAAATCCTCGGGCCCGCTCCCTTACGGTCGCGGTACTGATGGTTCCCTCCGTGCCTCCGTGCCGACGACGCGACCAAAGCGGGAGCGTTGTCCCCGTCAGGGCCCGTGCCTTCGTGCCTTCTCTCTTGTGGAGATGATGATCGCCATCGTCATTCTCGGACTGGGGCTGGTGATGGTGGCCACGATGTTCCCGGTGGCCTGGGACCGCGCTCGGGACTTGAGCGAGCACACCATTGAGCAGTCGGCCGCTTCCGCGGCCCAGGCCACAATCGAGGCGGTCGTGCGCTCGGCGGGCGTGACGCTGCGGGACGATGACGGCGACCCGGCAACCCCGGCGAAGCCGTTCATCAACTCCGGCAGCTTCGCGGGCGACATGTTCTACGACCAGCTTCTCACGCGGATCATGCTTGGAAACCCCGCAGGAGTCCCAAACGCCTATCACGGCATCGTGCTTTACAGCGATACCCGCGTGCATGCCTTGCACATGGAGAACATTCTCGCTGGCGACGGTACCGTGGTCCGCGAGCACCCTTGGAAGCTGGAGGGCGTCTGGAACTTCGTGGACAATGACCACCCTTCCGGCTCGGGCGACATCATCGCCTTCAGCGACGCATTCGCTACCGGTCCGCCCGATGATCTGCGTGAGTCGGGTTCATCGTTCTATTTCCCGCAGGTCCGCGTCGCCCAGCGCATGCACGGCCCGGTGGACGGCCGGCCGCTGGACACGGACACGACCGAGCTGACCCGCTGGAACGACCGGCTCGCCAGCCGCCGCTTCTGCTGGGCGGTGCTGCACCGCCTGCGCGAGGCCATTGGCCCGCCGTGCGAGACGCAACAGTCGCCCGAATGTTTCTTTCCCTACCTGGGGACGCTGTGCCCGACAGCGACGCCGCCGGCGCCAAGGGCCGGGAGGCTCAGTGATTCGGAATCTCTGTGCATTACTTCGCTGGCCGAGCAGGGGGCCGGGGCCACGCGGAGTTTTGACGGCTATTACGTGACGCTGCGCCGTCCGCAATCGACGCATCGCTACGCGCGGCAGGATCCTGCGGCCGTGCCGAACCCCTATGCGCTCGATAGCAGCGACCCAGCCGTCCCTGTCGCGGCCCTTCCAATCGACGATGACGTGTTGCTTCCCGTCGCCTGGCGCGTGCAGGTGCAATTGCCGGCGACCCTCCCCTACCGTACCAGCCCTGTTCCCACGATGCTTCCGACGGGCGTGCCCACGGAAGTCACCGTCCCGCCAACGGGCCTTTCCTCCGACACCGCCAGACTGGTCGTCTCCATGTTCCCGCAGGGAACGCAATTCATCGACGAAATCACCGGCCTTGTGTTTCGGGTGACCAAGCGACGAATCGTCGACGCCCTCGGCGCCCAAGCCGTCCTGACGCTGGATCGGGAGATCGCCCAGGAAGACATCGACATCTTCGAGCTCGGCGTCGAGCGCCGCGTCCGCTGCGAAGCCTGCACGGGTACCCCGACAACTCCGAGTAACCCGCCGGACGCCGAGGAGCTTCGCCGCACCGTCTGGGTTTTCCCGCCTCCAGCGGACCGCTCGGCGGACCCCGCCAAGCCCATCTTCGACGGTCCCTCGCCCGTCGTGGGCATCGAAGTGCGCAGCCTCAGCGTTGCGCCTTAACCGATCAGAGCCGCGATCGATCAAATGTAGCGTCGGGGCTTGTCCCCGACGCGGCGTCACCCACAAGGGGTGACGCTACACTCAAGCAGTGCGGCCGCGAAGATACGGCGATGGGCCGTGGAGACCGGCAGCTTCTCAAACCCTCGCCGATCCACCCAGCGAAGACTGCCTCCCCCCTTGATAAGGGGGGATAAAGGGGGGTCGATCCCCCCGGCCACGTCGCACTGATACACTTCGAAACGAATAGAGCGATGGGTAAGCTGGTGCCTGACCGTGGCGCACCTTCGCGGGCGGCCATCGAGGGCGAAGCCGAGCTGCTTGGAAAGGCGACGCACTGTGGCCAAAGGCTGCCGACCAGGATCAATCTCGACGCCGGGAAACTCCCACAACCCCGACCAAAGTCCGCCCGTAGCGCGCCGCCGCACGAGCCATCGGTCGTCGCGCCGGAACACCCCCACGGCGATGATTACTCGGCGAGCCGTCCTCGGACTCGTGGGCACCGGGAAGTTCGTCGCCAGACCACAGCGCGCCGCCTCACAGACTTTCTCGAGCGGACAATGCGGGCACTGCGGCGCTCGCGGCGTGCAGATGGCGCTGCCCAGGTCCATCCATGCCTGATTGAAATCTCCCGGCCGGTCGATGGGGATGAGCGCCTGCGCCAGTCGTTGGATTGTCCGCCTGTTTCCGGCGTCCGGAGGAGTATGAAAAAGCCTGCTTAGCACGCGGACGGCATTGCCATCGACCGCGGGCACGGGGCGATCGAAGGCAATGGAGGCGATCGCCCCGGCGGTGTATTCGCCGATGCCGGGCAGCTCGCGCAGCCCTTCGATTGTGTCCGGAATCACTCCTCCACGCGCCTCAATCTCTCGGGCGGCGCGGTGCAGATGCAGAATGCGGCGATAGTAGCCCAATCCCTCCCAGTACTTGAGCACGTGCTGGAAGTTCGCTTTCGCGAGGGCCGCGACGGTGGGGAACCGATGGAGGAACCGCTCATAGTAAGCTGCGACGGTTTCCACGCGAGTTTGTTGCAGCATGATCTCCGCGACCCATTGGGCGTAGGCGTCGCCAGCGCGGCGGCGCCAGGGCAGGTCGCGGCGATGACGGTCGTACCAGTGGAGTAGTCGGCGGCGAATGGAGCGGCGTTGGGAAGCCGAAAGCTCGCCACCCTCACCCCGACCCTCTCCCTTGAAGGGAGAGGGAGAACGGCGCGACCGGCCTTTCGTGTACGCCGGGCTCACCGTTTGGACAGGGGCGTGCCGCACTGGGCGCAGAACCGGGCTTGGTCACGGTTGACTTCGCGGCAACGAGAGCAGCGTAAGGGCGTTCGGCGGACCGAGGTCGCGAACAACACGGCCGCGCCCACAATCATGGCGACGAGGAGTTCCTCTCCGTCCAGGACCAAGGCCGAACATAGGAGCGCAGAAAGCACGGCTCACCGCGAAGAAACAACGGCTAAGAGTCCGGCGCGCGGGGTTCGCCCTCCGGATCACCAAAGCAGCAGAGCGCATGCTCAGACGGACCCTAGAACTCCGTACTGCTGCGCTCTGCGCCGTCGTGCGTCACTCGCCGCGAGTTGGTGGAACGACGACCGCTGGGTCGTCACGGCGACACAACCCGCCTAACCGCCCTCGCGGCAACCGGGCTGACTCACGCGTTTGATTCCCCTCTTCCCGTCGTCAAGGGAAAAGTCAACGCCGCCCCGGCGCGGCGCCTCACAACAAAACCTTCAAAACAAGTATATGCTCCCGGCAAACGCAGGACAACTGAAAGTTGACATGTAATTACCGCTAGAGCGTTTAACAATCGAATGTAGCGTCGGGGCTTGTCCCCGACGCTGCGTCACCACAAGGGGTGACGCTACACGTGATCGTGCCACGCTCTAATCGTAAGTGTGCCACGCAAGCGGCTGAGCGCCGACCGTCGCCGCAGCGATGTGGCCGGCGTGCTCGAAGTGCTCGACGGGTAGGCGTCGGCTGTCATATTCAGTCATCATCTCGCGGTTGTTGAGTACTTCGACGATGCGACAGTGGGCGAGGTAGCCGATCCCCATGCCGTTGGCTTTAAGGGTAGCCTCCTTGGCGGTGAACAGGCGAAAAAACGAGTGCCATGAGCGGTCCGCTAGAAGGGCCCATTCGGCCTCCGTCGCCACGGCGTCGAACAGATCCTCGCGGCGTGGGGCCACGAACTCCACGTCGATGCCCACCGGCTGGCGCGCGATTACGGCTGCGGCCATCGCCCGTTTGTGCGAGAGGGACCAGAAGTAGCCTTGGTTGGGCAGCGGCGCGCCGCGTTCGTCCTGCGCCCAGCCGTCCGTCGGCGCGGCGCACAGTTCGGCGCAGCGCCGCAGGGCACGCCGGGCGTAATCACGCTGCAGCAGGACGCGCTGCGGCGGAGGCAGGTCCTCGCAGCCGGGGATCGACAGCAGTACGGCATGCGCGGTCATGACGGCTGTGTCGGCCAGACGCCCTTCAAGGCGTGGCGGACGACATTGGCGTCGAAGTAGTTGATGCTCATTCCCGCATCCACCACGATGCCTTGGGCGTTGATCCCGCTGGAGCGCTCGCTGAGCAGGAATAACGCGGCCTCCGCGACCTCATCCGTGGTCAGGGCCCGTTTGCGCGGAATGATCTGCTCGGCAAAGAGGTAGTGATCGGCGTAGTTGGGGATTCCGGCCGAGGCGCTGGTCTTAAGCAGCCCCGCGCACACGGCGTTGAAGCGCACTTCGGAGAACGCGCTGAACGATTTGGCGAGGAAGGCCAGCGATGAGTCCAAGGCAGCCTTGGCGGGGGCCATGAAGCCGTAGCTCTCCACGGCCATGCGCGTAGTGGAAATCGAGATCGTCACCACGCTGGCTTGGGCGTCCAGCAGCGTCTTCAGCGCGTTGCTGAGGGCGATCAGCGAATAACAGCTCACCGACACGCATTGCAGGAAGTCCTTCCGCGCCACCTCGTGAAACTGTCCGGAAAACGACTCGTAGCTGGCGAAGGCTACGCAGTGGACGATGCCGTGCAGCACGGGGTGTTCTTCGCGAAGCTGCTGGGCGAGCCCCCCAACTTGCTCGTCGCTCTCCACGTCGCAGACATACAGATCGCAGTCGGGCAGCAGCTTACCCACGGACTCGCGGCGCTGCTCCGAGCGGACGCTGCACACCACCGTCGCGCCTTCCTCAAGGAGCCGTTGGGCGATGCGATAGGCCACGCTGCGCTTGTTGGCCACGCCGACAACAAGGATCGATTTGCCGCGCAGGTCGCCGTTCACGAGGCGGTGTCCATCGTCGCCAACATGCAGGTGAAGCCCACGCGCAGCACGAGCTCGCCGCTCACCGTAAGCCGCCCGCTCAAGACGTACGCACGATCCAGCTCATCGTCGAGGCTGACCTCGGCCAACAGCAAATCGCGCGGGCGGACCATCCGCTTGAACTTCGCCTCGCCGATGCGGGTAAGCACGGGCATTCCGTCCGACCAGCTCCACGCGCCCTTGCGGTGGGCAATCAGCAGCGCCCCGGCCTGAAAGCAACACTCGCACAGCAATACGCCCGGCATGACCGGATGGCCCGGATAGTGCCCGCGAAAGAAGTCCGCCTGTGGATTCGCCAGCGTGTGGGTGACGATCCGATTCGCGGCAATCTCCACAATCTCATCGACAAACAAGAATGGCGGTCGGTGGGGTAGAGAAGAAAGCAATGTCCGCGGATCGGTCATTGCTGGATTCTTTCCGTGCCGTAGGCGTATTGGTCGTCTCGCATATCGGGCGGCCCGCCATCGATGGCTAGCTCCTCGATCCGCTCAAGCGGATCGAGACTGCCTAGGAAGCTCTCCACCTCATTGGCTACGATGACCCCGTAGTTGATGGCCCCAAGCCAGCCGGACATGATGATGCCCACCGACCCCGCATGAAAGAGCCCCGCGATCTGCTTGGGCAGCTCCATGCTGACTTTGAGGCCCTCGAACTTCGTGCCGAACGTCGCCCCGCACGCTTGATGCGTGTAATAGTAGAACGTCTTGGGCGTAGAGGCCTCGACGTGCTCGATCTTCTTACGAACGTCGGGAATGTACTTTTCCAATGCGTCAAGCGTGGTGTCGATCAGGTGCTGCTTTTCGCGCCCGTACTCCTCGTCGGATAGGTGCGCCCAGTCACTCCAATTGGCATTGGTTGACGAGACGATCGCGTAGCGATCCGTGCCCGGCCGAATGTCGGGGTAGTACATGGAGAAGGTCCGGCTGGTGACGTCCTTCGCGCAGAGGCGCAAGGAGTCGAACTCCGGATCGACGGAGGTGAAGATCAGGTCGCCGATGTAATCGAGCGTCTCGCCCTTGCGGATGCTCATGTAGACCTGGCAACTGCTGTTGTTGAGCCGCACGGCCCGGGCCTCGCGGGCGAAGCTCTCCTCGAAATGCTCGCAGCCTACCATCTTCTCGATGGTCGTCTTGAGATTAGCGTTGGACAGCACCGTCCCGCAGCGAATGAACGTCCCGTTGGCGATGACTCCCCGCACCCGCCCATCCTCCACGCAGATTCGCTCGACCAGGACGCTCTGCCGCAGGTCCACGTTGTTAGCTTTGAGCTCTTGTTTCATCAGCCGGATGAGCTTGTCTGTGCCGCCGCGGAAGATGTACACGCCCTTGCTCATGAAGTTCGAGAAAACGATGCCGTAAGTGATGGCCGGGTCGTCGAGCGTGGACCCATTGGCGTAGGCGATGGGCTCCATGAGCAGCCGCCAGACGTCGGTGCGCTCGGGAAAGAACCGCTGGAACAGGTCCCGCGTCGTGGCGGTCTGGTCGCCGTAAAAATCCATCGCCCGGGCGGCGTCGAAGAATTCATCCACGGTTCCCGCGGCGACGCCGAACCGCTCGGTAAGGATGCGGGTGAAGTCGATGCGGTCGAAGGTAGTCTCCAGTTGAAACTGCGGATTGTCGAAGCGGATTCCCTTGAGCTGCACGATGGAGTCGGCGATTTCCCGCGTCCAGTACTTGCGGCAGCTCTTGATCATCCCGATGGGGAAACCGTGCAGGGAGATGTCGAACAGGTGCCCGCCCTTGCGGCGGAACCACGTGGCCATGCCCCCGAAGTTGTAGTGCTGCTCCAACAGCAGCACCGACCGGCCGCACTTGCCCAGGTAATTGGCCGCGGTCAGACCGGCCAGACCCGAACCGATGACGATGGCGTCATAGTAGGGGCGGACGTCTTGTAGGCGATCGCGAGCCATGAACACTGACCGAGCGAGCCACGGGCTTGAGCCCGTGCGGACCTTCAGAATGTCGAGAGGCGCACATCCGCGCGGACTAAAGTCCGCGGCTCGTCATTTTGTTTCCAATACGTGCATGTTCGCCATCGTAATCCCGCTGAGCATCGCCCCGACGATTCCCAGGTACCCCTGGTCGGTGCCGATGATGAACAGATTGGCCAGCGCCGTCCGCCCGTCGCGCCGTTTGCGAGGGCTGCCATAGACCGCGCCGCCAAGGTGGCCAGTATACTGCCGAATGGTGCGGGGGGTGAACATGTCCGTAAAGACCAAGTGCTCGCGAAGATTGGGCATGAATCGCGCGGCTTGATCAACGTAGGCGGCGTGGTACGCCCGCTTGGCGGTCGCATAGGTTTCGCTATCCAATGACGCCCAAGAACCATAGTTCGCCAGCCACGTGAGCCGAGCGACGCCCTCGGCGAGCGATTCATGGCCGGTGTAGTTGTTGGGGCAACAGAGGATGCCGCTGCGAAGGTCCACGGGCTCGCTCGGCGTTTCGTAAGCGAACTTCTCCGAATCGTTGTAGAACACGATCGTCGCATCGTGTCCCAGCGCGGCCGGCGCCGTGTCCAGAATGCCGATCGTCTCGACGAATGAAACACGCCCCGCATTCCCGCTCTCTTCCTCCAAGGATGGGGGTGGGGGTTCTCCAAGACGCATGGTCTCGACGTAGCCGGCCGACGACAGCACAGTGTCCGCGGTGATCGTCTCCCCGGATTCGAGCACGACGCCGATGACGCAGTCCCCCTTCACGTCCAAGCGCCGCACGCCGCAGCTCATGCGGATTTCCCCGCCGCACGCGCGGAACTTCTTCACCAGCGCTTTGAGGATCGTGCGAACGCCATCCGGCGGGCGGGCGAAGCCCTCCAGGAACAGGCTCTTGAAGAGCGTAACGAACGCCGTCCAGTCCATGTCCCGCTGCTCGGCGCTGCCGTAGAACATCACCGGGCAGAGGAGCATTTCGACGAGCAGCGGTTCGCGAAGGCGATCCGCCAGCACCCCGCGCGTGCCAGCGTATGGCACGTCCGGGCGGGCGTCGTCGTAGGCTTCGATTTCCTTCAGCAGCCGCGCGAACCGGTCGGCGTCCCGCGGAAACTCGCGGGCCACTTCATCGGTCAGTACGGCGATGTCGTTGGTAAACCGCAGCGCCTTTCCGGGGAACCGGATTTCGGAGTACTTCTGCGGGCGCAGGTCCAGCTCCTCGCGGGGGATGCGAAGCTGTCGCAGCAGGCGGTTGAGCGGAGCGTTTCGCCGCTCCGGCCCCACGTAGTTGGTCACCGCGTGCAGCCCCACGTCGAAGTCTCGCCCGTCCAACCGATAATAGGAATTCAAGCCGCCGTAGGCGTAGTGCTTCTCGAGGATGACGACCCGCTTGTCGAAGTACGCCAGTCGTATCCCAGCCGCCAACCCCGACATGCCCGCCCCGATGATGACCGCGTCGTAGTGCATCGACGATGAGTGTACCGTTGCAGGCAGCGCTGGTCAGGAGCTAACGCGGCTCAAATCATGTTCGAGCAGGGGTCCGGTGGGCGGCCTTCGAGGCGGTCGAGGATGACCCATTGGGGGGTAAAGCCGGGGAACGGATTGGGCACGGGCGCCCAGCCAAAGATCATGCGGAAGGTGTGGTAGCCCACCGACGTTGGAACGGGGAATCGATCGAAGATGTCCTTCCATCCGCGAAACAGATCAAACGTCTCCGGCTCGGGATGGATGTAGAAGTCCCACGCCGTACAGATGCGATGAACGTAATCGGCCTTGTCGTGGTCCGTCTCCAGCACATCCGGGGGTTCGTCGATCTCGGGATAGACAGAGTGGTCGATGTACATCTATGACCCGATTCCTAAAAACGCCTGCCGGAACCACTCTCTCGTATCCCGGGCCTTCGCTCGCTCTACCGGGTCTTGGATGGAATCCAACGGTCGGTGGGACTCAAGGGTCATCAGGTGGAACGCAACTTTGCTCTTGCCGTGGTCCACGGAACGGCCGGGATTCTTCTGCCTCCACAGCGTCCAGCATTGGGCGGGCGTCGTCAGCTTGGCGTCTGCCAATCGCGCGATATCCAGGAAGTCCCGACCCGCCCCGCGCTCAACCAGGGCATTCATCTTTGCGCCGATATTGTCGTGAAGGGTCTCCAGAAGGATCGGCGGCCAGGGGCTGGGCACGGGCGGCTCCAGTTCGACCGACCGGACCGCGACTTGGAAGGAGAAGCGCTTCTTTCCATCCCGATACAACTCGAAAGAGATCGTCTCCCCGAACCGTCGCTCGCGCAGCTCATGATCCGTGGACGCCCCGACGCTCCGCATCGCTTCGGCGATGGCGTTTTCCGTGGCCGCTGACGGTTGGGTGCGCCACCAAGCGTCGATATCGTGAGTCGTTCGATAGTCGAGGTAGTGCTGAAGAGCGAAGTAGCCGCCCAGAATAATCTCCGCTGCTTCCGGACGACCCGCGAGACGGTCGAGTACTTTTTCTGCAAGCGGGTCCAGGTTGCGCGGCTTGTCCGGCACGACGGTTCCATTAGACGGGGGCCACGGCCGTCAGCTTCGGTCCCAGGTACTCCACGCAGCCGTCGAGCGTGGCCAGTTTCGGATAATCTTCCTTGGGCACTTCGATCTTGTAGCGCTTGCGAAGCTCCATCACGATATCGAGGAAGTCCATGGAGTCCATGTCGAGCTGATCGCGGAGGCGAACGTCGCTCTTCACATCGGAAAGGTCGGCGTCCGGGGCGACGATGGCGATAATGCCCAGAATGATGTCCTTGACTTGTTTCCCGTTCATGTCCGTCGCCGGAGTCGTGTCGGCTAGTTTGTGCACCGTTTCACCACCACCGCGGAGTTGATCCCCAACATCCCAAACGAATTATTCAGGATGTACTCCACATCGTCCACCCTCTTGGGCTCGTTGATCACCAGGTTCCGCACGGCGCAGCGGGGGTCGAGATGGGCCACGTTGATGGTCGGATGCACGACGCCGTCATCAAATGATCCCAGGTTACCCGCCAGTTCCAGGGCCCCGGCCGCGCCCATCGCGTGACCGATGAAGCTCTTCGTATTATTCACATACACGCCGTCGAAGTCGCCGAATACCTGCCGCAGGGCCGTAGCCTCTTGAATGTCCCCGGTCTCCGTGGCTGTCGCATGCGTGCTCACGATGTCAATGCCGTCAGGTTCGATGCCCGCACGTTCGATCGCCAAGTTCATGCACTCCGCCACGCGCTCCGGGTTCGGGAGCACGGGGTCGTTGGCATCGGAGTTCATCGCGTATCCGACGACCTCTGCCAGGATCGGCGCCCGCCGCTTCTTCGCGTCCGCCAAACGCTCCAGTACGAACAGGCAGCCGCCCTCCGAGACGACGATGCCGTTGCGGGTCAGATCGAACGGCCGGCAAGCCTTCGCTGGATCGTCATGCGTCGCAAGGGCGTTCTCGGCGGCGAAGCTGGCGAAAATCCCGAAGGAATGGATTGCCTCGGAGACCCCGCCGGCCAGGGCGACATCCACCTCGCCCAGGCGGAGCATCTGCACCCCCTGGATCAGCCCAGCGTTGCCCGCCGCACAGGCCGCGCCGATCGTATAGTGCGGGCCGCGGAGTCCCAGATTCACCGTCACCTCCCCCGCCGGGTTGTTGGCCACCGTCCGCGGGTTGTGATGGTGCGACCAGTATTTCGTGTCATAGTCGTACTGCCGGATAACGTCAATCTCGTTCTCGGTCTCCACCGTCCCGTGCTCGGTGATCCCCACAAAAGTGCCGATCCGGGCACGATCCAAGCGATTCAGGTCGATCTCCGCCGAACGCAGCGCTTCGTTCGCACAATAAATGCAGATCGAGCCGGCACGTGTGCCCCGCCGCCGGTCCTTTCTGGACTGGTGCTTGAACTCGTCGAATTGACATACGCCGGCCAGGACCCGCCCCATGAATCGCGTTTCAATACTGCCAATGCCGGATACTCCCGACAGAAGGCTCCGTCTGAACTCAGGCAGGGTCGCGCCGTTGGGGGCCGAAAGCCCTATCCCGGTGAGCACTACTCGTTCGCGTTCCAAGACCCCCATGCGCCTGTGAAATCCCACCCATCCGAACGCGTGCCGACCGCGTAGGCACGTCATTCAACGGGCAGGCCCATCGTACCACGGTGAAGCCGGCCCGGAAACCGCTTGTTTGGGAGCCCAGCTTGACAGTACGGCTTTCCGACGTACCATGCCGCCCCAAAGTGACGGCCTTACGGGCGACACCGCCTTGGCATGGTTTCGTAGAACGCCCCGGAGGCCCCTCGGTTTCGCGCGGACGCAACTGTACTGACGCACCCTACACGGCAGCGCGAAACGAGTTGACGACCGCTGATGAGCACCCTGTTGGTGGAACCCGCGAATCGTTGCTCCCACCGGGCAGTTACCGTCGCCGCGCCGGCAAAGATCAATCTCACGCTCGACGTGCTCGGACGACGCGACGACGGCTACCACGAGGTCCGATCGCTCGCCATCGGCGTGGGTCTGTACGACGACGTGTGCTGTCGCCTAACCGACGACGATGAAATCGTCGTGGTCTGTAGCACCCCGGCGCTGTGTGGGCCAGGCAATCTGGCGGCCGCCGCCGCCCAGCGGCTGCGTGCGTGTCGCGGGATCGGCGGCGGCGTTCACATCGCCATCGACAAGCGTATTCCAATTGGGGCCGGCCTCGGCGGCGGAAGCAGCGACGCGGCCGCTGCCCTCCGCGCGTGCAGCGAACTATGGCAAGCCGGGCTCGACGATCGCGGCCTCGCCAAGATCGGCAGCGACGTGGGGTCCGACGTGCCGCTATTCTTCGCCCTGCCCAGCGTGATCATCGAAGGGCGCGGCGAGCGAACGCGCCCCGCGCCGCTGCGCTGGTCCGGATGGGTCCTGCTCGTTTATCCAGGCTTTCCCGTTTCGACGGCCGAGGTGTATCGCGCCTGGCGGACCACGGACGTGGCCGGTTCGCCGCCCGGCGACCCCCTGGCGCTGTCCCAAGCAGCAACCGCCGCGGAGCTTTCGCCGCTGCTGACCAATCAGCTCGAACCCGCCGTCTTCCGCATCTGCCCGATGCTCGCCGATCTTCGCCAGGCCCTTTTGCAGGACGAGGCCATCGGCGAGATGGGGGTCAGCGGATCGGGATCGACCCTCTTTCGCCTGTTCGACGACGCCGACGCCGCCCGCCGCGCCGCGAAGCGCGTGCACGATCGCTCACCGCAGGCGCGCACCTTCATCGTGGAAGCACCTGTTCAAGCAACGTGGAAAACTCTTTTAGCGCATGAGGAGCCATGAATGGAAATCTCCGACGTACGAGTCAAACTCATCGAAGACGCCAACGATCGCCTGAAGGCCGTCTGCAGCATCACCCTCGACAACGAGTTCGTGGTCCGCGACGTGAAAGTCGTCGAGGGCACGCACGGCCTGTTCGTGGCCATGCCCTCGCGCAAGCTCTCCGTGCACTGCCCGCAGTGCCGCCACAAGAACCACCTGCGAGCGAAGCATTGCAACGAGTGTGGGGCGAGGCTGCCGGTCCAGCGGGTGTCGACGGACTCTAACGGCCGCCTGCGGCTGCACCGCGACGTGGCCCACCCGATCAACCCCTCGTTTCGGGAAACGCTCCAAACCCGAGTAATCCAGGCCTTCGAGGCCGAACTCGAAGCCTCCAAGCAACCCGGCTATCGCCCCGCGGAGCTGGAGGAAGAAAGCAGTGAGCACGTAGCCGAGCCGGTGAGCGAACCGGTCGAAGCCACGGAGGAACTCACCGAGTACGACGCCCTGATCGCCGGCCTGCGCGCCGGCTCAGGTCCGCCACGCGCGGAATTGCCGACGCGACCCCCACCGCGTCCGCGTCCGGCCGCGCAGCCGGCGCAGCGCGCCGACAACCGTCCCCCGGAGCCCCGGCAACCTCGCCCGCCGGCGAGGCCGCCACAGGAGCCGCGCCGTGAACGACCGGCTGCTCCCGCGCCGCGCCCGCCGCGCGAGCCGGCATTCGCAGACGACTATCCCCTGGGCCCCGCGCCGCAGTTCGACGACACGCCGCAGCCAGCGCGGCTCGTCGAGGCTCATGCGCAGCCCGCCTCGCCTCCGCCTAAGCCCCCGGCGCCACGAGAGCCGAGGCGCACCGAACAGCGCCCCGCCGCGCCGCCTCCTCCCCCCGCCGCCACGGCCGAAGAGGAAGACACCCCCTTCGGCGCAGGGCTGGTGTAGCAGCGAGGCAAGCATCCGACGGCAAAACAAGAACGCCCTGCCCACTCATTCGAGGGGCAGAGCGTTTGAGTTCTTGCGACACTCAGGCCGGTCCCCCGGCCCGTTTCGCTCATCGGCTTTCTGCTACTGTCCGCCGCTGGGCGAGCCGCCCTTGGCGGCGCCAGCGATCAGCCCGTCGAGCTGGGTCTTGAGGTTCTTGTCCAGCTCCTGCTGCGCGCCGATGTTGACGTGCTCGATCTTACCGTTGCGATCGACGACCACCATGGTGGGGAAGCTGACGGCCTTGAAGAGCTGCCCGACTTTGTTGTCGGCGTCCTTGGCCAGTTCCAGCCGCGAGCCTGCGGTCTTGAACACGTCCACCATTTCCTCAGTGGTGAACTCCTTGGCGCCCATCTTCTGAGCAACGTTCACGAAGCGCACGCCCTTGGCCTCGTATTCAGCGCGGACGGTCTCGACGTTGGGCATCTGCTTCTTGCAGAAGCCGCAGTTCGGGGCCACGAAGTTCAGGACCGTCGCGGGGTGCTTCTTGAACTCCGTGTCGGAAACCTTCTTGCCGTCGAGCGTATCGAGCGAAAAGGCCGGCGCTTGCGTGCCTACCAGGGCCATGGCCGGTCGCTGCGGCGGCTGCTGAATGGCGGGCTGTTGGCCGGGCGACGGCGGACCAGGCGGCGCAGGCGCCGCGGCCTGCGGCACCGGCTTGCCCTCGAGCAACGCGTCGAGTTGACCCTTCAGGCGACTCTCTAGGTCACCAATGTTCCCGACATTGACCGCCTCGACCTTCCCGCTCTTGCCCACCACGACCATGGTCGGGTAGCCGGTGGCGTTGAACGTCGGACCGACCTTGTTGCCGGGATCGCGAGCCACTTCCAGTTCCGCGCCGAGCTCCTTGAGAATGGTCGTGGTTTCCTCTTCAGTGAACTCCTTGCCCATCGTCTCGACCACGTTCACGAAGCGAATTCCCTTGGCCTGATACTCCTTGCGGACGGTCTCCAGCCGCGGGATTTGCTTCTTGCAGAAGCCGCAGTTGGGGGCGAAGAAGTTGAGCACGGTCGCCGGGGCGCTCGCCAACTCCGCGTTGGAAAGCGGTTTGCCCGCGTTCGTCGTCAGTGCAAATGCCGGCGCGGGCTTGCCTACCAGGTCGTCCGGTCGAGCGCGGGCCGGCGCGGCCGGTGCCTGAGCGAACTGGGGTGGAATCGGCTTGCCCTCGATGAGGGCATCGAGCTGACCCTTGAGTCGCGTCTCAAGATCACCAATGTTCCCGGAGTTGACTGCCTCGATCTTTCCGCTCTTACCCACGATGACCATCGTCGGATAGCCGGTGGCGTTGTAGGCCGGACCCACCTTGTTGCCCGGATCACGGGCCACTTCCAGTTCGGACCCGAGTTCCTTCAGGATGGCGGTGGTCTCCTCTTCCGAGAATTCCTTACCCATCGTCTCGACGACGTTCACGAAACGAACTCCCTTGCCCTGATACTCCTTTCGGATCGTCTCTACTCGCGGAATCTGCTTCTTGCAGAAGCCGCAGTTGGGGGCGAAGAAGTTGAGCACCGTGGCCGGAGCGTTGGCGAACTCAGCGTTCGCCACGGGTTTACCGGCGCTCGTTGTTAGTGCAATCGCAGGAGCGGGCTTGCCCACTACGTCTTGGGGCTGCGGGCGAGCCGGCGGGGCCGGCGCTTGCGCGAACTGCGCGGGAATCGGCTTGCCCTCGATCAGCGCGTCGAGTTGGCCCTTCATGCGGGTTTCGAGATCGCCGATGTTGCCGACGTTGACCACTTCGATCTTCCCGCTCTTGCCCACCACGACCATTGTCGGATAGCCGGTGGCGTTGTAGGTCGGACCCACCTTGTTACCCGGATCGCGGGCCACTTCGAGTTCGGACCCCAGCTCCTTCAGGATGGCGGCGGTCTCCTCTTCAGAGAATTCCTTGCCCATCGTCTCGACGACGTTCACGAACCGAACGCCTTTGGCCTGGTATTCTTTCCGGATCGCCTCGACTCGAGGAATCTGCTTCTTGCAGAAGCCGCAGTTGGGGGCGAAGAAGTTGAGCACCGTGGCCGGAGCGTTGGCGAACTCCGCGTTCGAAACCGGCTTGCCCGCAGTGGTGGTCAGCGCAATCGCGGGGGCGGGCTTGCCCGTAACGTCTTGGGGCTGCGGACGCGGCGCTGGGGCGGGGGCCTTGGCCAACTCTGGGGGAACGGGCTTACCGGCGATCAAGGCATCCAGTTGGCCTTTCACGCGGCTATCCAGGTCGGGAACAGCACCGACGGTGACCGCATCGACCTTTCCGCTCTTGCCCACGACGACCATGGTGGGATAGCCCGTCGCGTTGAACAGCGGGCCAACCTTATTACCGGGGTCGCGGGCGACTTCCAGTTCCGCGCCAAGGTCCTTGAGGATCTTCAGAGTCTCTTCTTCGGGGAATTCCTTGCCCATCGTCTCGGCGACGTTCACGAAACGCACACCCTTTTCGGCGTAACTCTTGCGGATGGTCTCCAGTTGCGGGATTTGCTTCTTGCAGAAGCCGCAGTTGGGGGCGAAGAAGTTGAGCACCGTGGCCGGGGCGTTGGCGAAGTCCGCATTGCTCAGCGACTTGCCCGTCACCGTGGTCAAGGAGAACGTCGGCGCCGGTTTGCCCACGAGGTCATCCGGTCGCCCTGGGGCGGGCTTAGGCGCCTCAGGTTTCGGCGTGTCGGGCTTGGGCGCTTGGGCGTATGCGTCGGGCGTTTTCTCCGGCGGCCCTAGCGGGCCGATCATGTTCGGCTTGTCCGGAGTGGCTGGCGCGGGCGGCATGGCGGCGGCGGTGGGAACAGGCTTGCCCGCAATCAGGGCATCCAGTTGCCCCTTCAGCCGCGTTTCCAGATCGCCTGCATTCCCGACGTTGACCGCCTCAACCCTCCCGCTCTTGCCGATCACCACCATCGTCGGATAGCCGGTGGCGTTGAACATCGGGCCGACCTGGTTCTCCGGATCGCGGGCGACCTCAAGCTCGGAGGAGAGGTCCTTGAGGATCTTCAAGGTCTCTTCCTCGGAGAATTGCTTGCCCATCGTCTCGGCGACGTTCACGAAGCGAACGCCCTTGTCCTGGTACTCCTTGCGGATGGTCTCCAGTCGAGGGATTTGCTTCTTGCAGAAGCCACAGTTCGGGGCGAAGAAGTTGAGCACTGTTGCCGGGCTACTGGTGAAATCAGCGCTCGAGAGCGGCTTGCCCGCCACGGTCTTCAGAGCGAAGCTCGGTGCCGGCTTGCCGACGATTTCCTCCGGTCGGGCACGCTTGGGCGCCTCCGCCGGTTGTGTCGAGGGTTCGGTCGCGGGAATCGGCTTGCCGGCCAGTAAGGCGTCGAGCTGACCGGTCAATCGCGTCTCGAGGTCGGCGACGTTGCCGGCGTTGACCGCTTCGATTTTGCCGGTCTTGCCTACGACGACCATGGTCGGATAGCTCGTCGCCTTGAAGAGCGGACCGGACGTGTTCTCGTGGTCGATCACCAGCTCGGGCTTGAAGTTGAGGCCGGTGACGATGTCCACGACTTCCTTCTGAGAGAACTCCTTAGCCCCCATCTTCTGGCTGATCGCCGCGAAGCGGACGCCTTTGTCGGCGTACTTCTCGCGGATGGACTCCAGACGCGGCATTTGCTTCTTGCAGAAGCCGCAGTTTGGGGCGAAGAAGTCGAGCACGGTTACGGTGTTCAACAGCGTGTCGTTGTTGAGCGGCTTGCCGTCGACCGTGGTTAGACTGAAGCTCGGCGCGGTTTGGCCGACCAACATTTCCGCGGGCTTGACGGGCTTGCGATCCGCCGACGCAGGCGCCGCCGGCGGTCCCTGAATGGGCACTGCTATAGCGGACTTTTGCGGATCGTCCGTTTTGATGGTGATGTTTCGGCCTTCTGCCGGGGGCTGATAGTTGGCGGGGAGTTGCACCTGGACGGTGTAAGCCTCGCCGGGTTTTCGCTCGGTTACACTAAGCGTCACCGTCGGGTCGTCGCAAGTGGCCTCCAGGACTTTCACCGGGTTCTTGCCGTAGTTGGTCACCTTCAGCACCCGCGAAATCGGTTCGGTCGACGGGCCGTCGGATCTGGGCTTGGAAAGGGTGACCGTGGGCGGTTGGATCTCCAGTCGAGCCGGCACCGTCGCCGAAATATCGACGGGAATCTCCTTTTGCGCCTCGACGTTCGTCTGGATCATCAGGGTGGTCTTGAGCTGCCCCTCGTCGAACGGCGGGGAGGCGGTCACGTGCAGGTCGAATTGCTTACCCGGCACTTTCTCGACCAGGTCGAACTTGAACTTGCTGTCCGCCGGCGGTTGAAGCGTAAGCTTGAGGGGCGTATCCATGTTACCAGTGATGTTGATGACCCGCTCGTGGATCTCTTGCGTCGTTAGCTTGCCGAAGTTGGCGCCCTGGGGAATGACATCGACATAGCGCTTCACTTCGCCGCGGAGCTTGAGCCGCAGATCAGGCGTCAGGGGGTCGTTCGAGGAAATGGTGATGCCCTTCTCGAACGTCCCGCGGAGCTTGTTGCTCTGCATGGTGAAGGGGAACTCGCCGGTCTCACCGGGTTCAAGCTTCTTGGGATATTCACCGGCGATCGTACAGCCGCAGGCCGGCCTGACCTTACCGATCTCCAGCGTCTTCTCGCCTTCGTTCTTGATCTTGAAGGAATGTCTGAGGGGCGGTCCGACCCAGACGCCTCCGAAGTCGTGGACCGTCTCGTCCACTTTGATCACCGGCTTGGGCGCGCTCGGATCCACGGGCGCGTTCTTCTCCTGGGTCTCGTCGCCGATCGGGTCTGTGTGAGCGATCTGGAACGGGTCAGCGACCCTCTTGCTGGGAGGTTTGGCAAGGGGCGGTTTTGCCCACGCCATGCCGCCTATGAACGCGACGAGTACGAGGGCCACCAAGGATCTCTTCTTCGCGAGAACCGTTGTCATCTTCGTGCATTCACCGTTCACAAGACCAATCCGTTGCGTGTTCATGTGTCGCGTTTCCTCAAAAAGGACAAACGATGTACAGTTACGAGCCGGCGCCCCTCGCGCCAAAAAAAAGAAGGCCGAGCGGCGGCAAGAGCGGCCATCAACAGGTCAGGGTCTTCGCCGCGAGCTCGATTCAGTGACCTGTGGGTTATACCGGCTTTTTGGAGGCGCAAGCAACTGGGACATGGGCGATGTTACCAATGCGTTACCGCCTTCGACGCACGTAGCGCGAGTCGATCGCGCGGATAACGGCGCGCCCGTCGGCGCCGCGCGGCGACCGTTCCATCAACGGACATTATTGACGCTGGGATCCCTCGGACCGTTGGGGCATCTTCCGGCATCGGGCAGCGTAACGGTGGCGTTGGTCGGCGTCCCCCTGTTTTGGCTGATGCAATTTGTATCGACTGCGCTTCATGCTGCAATCGCTGCCGGGGTGATCGCCGCAGCGATCGCCCTGCACCAATGGGGTGATCACGTACTCGGTATGAAGGACAGTCGCACGCTTGTTTGGGATGAAGTCGCCGGTTTTCTCATCGCCGTTCTTGGCGTGCCATTCTCTTGGCAGTTGGCGGCCGCGGCATTCGTGCTGGAACGCGGCTTGGACATTGCAAAGTTTCCACCGGCCAACTGGATTGAAAGGCGAATCCCCGGCGGGTGGGGAGTCGTGGGCGATGATGTTGTGGCCGGGCTCTACACGTGTGGACTGCTGCACCTGCTCGTGCATCGAGCGCCCCACGTAATGGGCCTCGGAGCGTAGGACGCCCACGCCCATCCGCTATAATCCCCCGATCATGACGACCCATCGCGGCGAAACGAAGCCGTCATCAACCGAGGTCATGTTGGATGGGTCCGCGCTCACCTTGGACCGATTGGACGCCCTGCTCGGCTGCCGAATCTCCGTGCGCGTCGCCGACTCGGTGTGGGATCGTATCCAGGCGGGGCACGAAGCCGTTCAACGCCTCGTAGCCGGTTCGACCGCAGCATACGGGATCAACACGGGTTTCGGACATCTGTGTACGAAGCGGATTCCGCCCGGGGAGCTCGCCGAGCTGCAACACAATCTGATTGTGTCGCACGCCGTGGGCGTCGGGCCGCCTGCTCCGCCGGACATCGTGCGCTGGATGCTGCTGTTCAAGATCCATGCGCTGCGGTACGGTGTCAGCGGCGCGGCACGAGCGACCGTGGAGTGCATGCTACGCCTGCTCCAGGCCGATGCCTTGCCGATCATTCCCACTCAGGGATCCCTGGGCGCCAGCGGCGACCTGGCGCCGCTGGCGCACATGGTCCTGCCCCTCATCGGTCAGGGTAGTCTCCTCTACGATGGTCAAGTGCGGTCTGCCCAACAAGTTCTTGCTGAGCTGAGGATTGCGCGGACGCCGTTGGGCCCAAAGGAGGGATTGGCCTTGGTCAACGGCACACAGTTCATGAGCGCGTATGCAGCGCACATCGCGGTCCGCGCGCGGCGCCTCGCGAAGCACGCGGATGTCATTGCCACGATGTCGCTGGAAGGTTGCGCGGGGAGCCTCCAGCCGTTTGACGAGCGGCTGCACCGCCTTCGTCCGCACGCGGGCGCAATCGAAACAGCCCAAAACGTTCGCCGCATGATGACCGATAGCGAAATCATCGCCTCCCACGCCAACTGCAACCGCGTGCAAGATCCGTATTCCCTGCGCTGCATCCCGCAGGTTCACGGCGCCTCTCGCGACGCCTTACGGCATGCCTGCCAGGCCATCGAGACGGAGATCAACTCCGTGACCGACAACCCGCTGATCTTTGAGAATGGGGAGGTGATCAGCGGCGGGCTCTTTCACGGAGAACCCATCGCTCTGGTTCTGGACTACCTGGCGATCGCCCTGGCGGAGCTCGCGTCGATCAGCGAGCGGCGAAGCTACCTGCTTCTCAGCGGCGTCGCCGGACTTCCGGTGCTGTTGATGAAAGAGACGGGTGTGAACAGCGGTCTGATGATGCTCCAGTACACCGCCGCGGCGCTGGTCAGCGAGAACAAGGGGTTGTGTACCCCCGCCTCGGTGGACACCATCCCTACGTCCCTCGGGCAGGAAGACCACGTCAGCATGGGGGCCCGAGCGGCCGTCAAGTGCCTCCAGGTGTTGGAAAACGCCGAAACGGTGCTGGCCATCGAGCAAGTGTGCGCCGCCCAGGCCTTGGACCTGCGCGCCCCCCTCCTACCAGGAATCGGTCCGCGCGCCGCCCATGCCGCCGTCCGCAGGGTCATCTCCTACGCCTCCGCCGACCGGGACTACGGCCGGGACATTCAGGTGTCGCTGGCCTTGCTTCGATCGGCCGATTTGCTGGCGGTCGTCGAGAGTGCAAGCGGTTTCCTGGTGTAGCCGATGGCCCAAGGTCGGGGTATTGGCGATTGACAACGGGGCGGCCGTCGACTACCCTCCCGCCATAATCTTCGGGAAGGAAGACCCGAATACAGCCAAGACGAAGGATCGCCTGCCATGAAGCCGAATCGATTTGCAAATGCAGTTTTCGGAATTGTCCTGACCGTGGCTTGCGCGCCGCTTGCGGCACAGACCACAGAGCCGCTCGCGGACAAAACAACCATTGCTATCGCCGACGTCGCCGCCAACGACGTCTACGTCCGCAGCGGTGACAGTCTCAACCACTACACCATCTGCAAGCTGCAGGCCGGTGACACGGTCACCGTCGTCGGCGAGCGCGGCGAGTGGATCGAAATCCTGCCGCCGGCAGGCACCTTCAGCCTAGTCTCCGGCGATTTCGTCGATACGGCCGACAACCAGAGCGGCACGATCAACGGCGACAATGTGCGCGTCCGCGCCGGCTCGCTGCTCAACGAGAACAAGTACACCGTGCAGACGCTGCTGCCCAAGGGCGCGCCCGTCACCATCCTGGGGCGCAACCCCGACGGCTTTGTGCGCATTCAGCCGCCGCGAGGCGCGACATTCTGGGTCAATCGCAACTATGTGAAGCTCCGGGGGGCCGGTGAATCCGACGCGCCGGAACCCGCCGCCGCTCGCGTGGATTCCGCGGCAGCTGATTCAACGACCGAGGCCAAGCTGGCGACGGGTGTTTCGCCGGTGGCGACGTCGACGCCGGTCGATATTCCCAGGAAGTCCCCTACTTCCACGTCGTCCGTGGCCAGCGCCGCGGTTCGACGTCAGCTCGAAGAGATCGACCTTGCGGCGAAGGCGGAACTCGACAAGCCGATCCACGCGCGGCGACTCGATCCCGTCCTCGCTCGCTATCGGCCCATCGCCGACCAGACCGAGGACGACTTCGCCCGCGAATACTCCAAGGCCCGCATGGAGCAGCTCGGCAACGTGGCGGCGCTCAGCGCGGCGATCGACAAGGTGAACGCCCTCGACGAGAAGGCCAAGGCCTACCGCTATGAATCGCTGGCCGCCCGTTCGCTGATTCCGGAACCGACGCGGCTGACCGAACCCATGGGAATCGAGGTGCAGGGCGTTCTCAAGGCAAGCGCGCTGTACCCACCGGACTCCGCGACGCCGCGATATCGCTTGATCGACCCGGCGCTCGGCACCGACCGCACCATCGGATACGTGGAGATCCCCGCTGATGCCGGCGTGAACGTCCAAGCCTATTTGGGTCGCTATGTCGGTGTTCGAGCCTCGGCTCAGCGCATTCAGACCGGTGGTGTAGACCCGATCCCGATCTATATCGCCCGTGAGCTTTTGCTCATGGACCCGCCCCAGGGTTCCAAGCTCTCCCAGGCCGCCCCCTCTCCTTAGCGAGCTGAGCCAGGTTGTGGCGTCTTGTCGTGGACGCAGGTAGCATGCCGGCTAGGGCGCGGAATCCCGTCCTATGCCACCGTGGGCCCCGGACGTTCGTGACGCGATATTCCGCATTCCGAAAGGAGTGATTAACATCATGATGACTCGTCTTTCGTCCTTCGTTCGACGTGCAGTCCCTTTGCTTAGCACGGGTATGCTCCTGCAAGCCGGCGGTTGCGACCTCAATTCCTTGGCCGCTGGGGTGGCCGGGTCGGTCCTCAACAGTCTGATCAGCAGCCTCGTGTTCGGCGCGTTCAACCTCGCCGGACCGTGAAGCCCGCAGCGAACGGGCGACATTGATGGTGAACGCTCTACTCGGCAGGGGCGCCGAATTCCTGGACCCAGTAGACCGAATACTCGCCGCCTAAACGGACGCTGACGCCGATCTCGGTCCACTTTTCGTCGAGGATGATGTCGCGGTGGGAGGGGCTTTCCATCCAGACGTTCATGACCTCGCCCGGGGTTTCCTGGCCGGCGGCCAAGTTCTCACCGACGGCGAAGAAACGATACTTGCCGGCTACTGCGCGGTCGCCCGGTCCGTAGCCGGTGGCTGGATCCACATGATCGAAAAAGTTATCGGCGATCATGCGGCATGCGTAGTCGTCGGCGATCTTGTCTAAGACGAGGTTCCGGACGACGGGCGGCAGGTCGGCATCGGCCCGCTCCAGGTTGACCAGTTGCAGGACTTGGTCTGCCAGACGCTCGGGGTCTTCGGGAAACTCGCAGGGCGGGACCGCCTTCCCGGTTTCGTCGCCTGCCGTCGATTCCGGCAGGCTTGAGAAGCATCCGCACAATGGTCCTAAAAGAACAAAGCTGAGCAGCCCAAGCTTGGTTGACGCGTGTTGCAAAGAGCTAGACCCCCGCAGAACAGGCCGACGGCCATTCCGGCACTATTCTACCGTATCGGAACGGTCGGAACAAGGAGGACGGCTCCCCAGATCGCCGTGACCGTCCTGTTACGTCCCGTTTTCGGGGCTGCCAGGGCGATTAGGGCGGCATCGCGGGAGCTATCACTCCACGAGCATGAGGGTCATTCCCTCACGGCAGATTTCCGCGAGCTCAGTTGCCATCTCAGCGGGATCGGGAGTCTCGTGAGAGGTGCCATCGCCACGGATGAGCCCGGCTAGGAACTCGTCGGCGCCCTCCCGCCCGTCGTTGCCGGAATAGAACAGGGTGAAAATGGAAATCCCCTCGGCATGCGCCTGGTTTGCGGAGGCGATGGCCCAATCCGCCAGGTCGTCGTCGGAGTAGCCGGGCAGACTCGATTGGGGCATGCCGTCGCTCACGATGATCATCGCCCGAGGCCGGTCGGACTCTGGAAGCAGGGGCATCGCTTTGTCGATTCCCGCGCCGATGTTTGTCCCGCTGCACGGGGGCATCCCGGAGGATCCACATTTCTTGATGCTCCCGATCGACGACGAAAGAGCGCTGTAGTTGTCCTCCACGTTCTTGAGCCCGCTGTTGAGCCAACCGTATCCGGTGAACGTCACCAAGCCTAGGTAGGTATCGGGCGCGTTCTCTCGGATGCAGTCCAAGAGTCCCTGGTCGGCGGCGCGGGCTTCGTCGATCTCGTCCGCGAACGAGCCGGTCACGTCCTGCACAATGACAACATCCCACCGCTTGGCCCGGCCGTAGGCCGCGGTCGCGGAGGCCGATACGTTGGCGTTCGAAACGCCCAAAAGGGGAGCGAAGAAAAGCTGGACCGGGTTTCCGTTTTGCGTGGAACGCTGACCCAGCACGTGGACGGCGTTCACCGGCGTGCCGTTCGGGGTGAAAGCTGTGGCCGTCCAACTCCAGTTCCCGAGTACGACGTCGGCGTCGTTGACGACGCTCGCGTTGTTTCGGTTGGCGTACTCGCGTGCGGTCTCACGCGCCGCCGCTTCGTCCGGCAGGAGTTGCGCTCCGGCGAGGGCCGCCGCGTCGGCGGTGTTTTGCAGCTCCGCGCGAACGTTGTAGAGGTATCCGACGTCGATGGTGAGCGCGGTGAAGCCGAACAATGCGACCAGCGTGACCACCACGAATACGGCCACGGCGCCGCGCCTCTTGGGCACATGCATGGACATTGTCTCCCCTTCCCCGTTTGCAGCCCAACCGGGAGGGGGGCACAACCCCATGCCCGGGCAGCGCGACCATCCGCCGCCGGCGGACTCAGCGCTTTGCGTCCCGGCCTTGCGACCGGTTTGCCCTTGAGGGATGCGATGTCGTCCAAACAATACGATACGGGCATCGGATTTCGCCAGACATTTCGATGGCCGCTGGGAAGGTTCTTACCGGTCGTCATGGGCGCGGTCCGGAAACGCGGGGCCGCGCAATCCCGTTTTCGATCCGCATGTCGACGAGTTTTGCACTTCCGGGCCGGATGTTTCGTATGCTGAGATCAGGTGAGTCTGTTTGACAACCGTTTAACGTGTGTGAGATAAGCCTATGAATCCATCGACGGAAAACTCCGCGCCGACCAACCGGCGGCAAAAGCGGGTGGTGAGTCCCGGCTTCCAGTGGCGATACGCAATGCTGCTGGCCGGAACCGTGTTCGTCACCTCTTCGATCCTCAGCGTGGTGATGTTCGCCGTGCTGCACCACCAGGCGCGTATGCGGCTCATCAATCCGCAGAATGCCACGGTCGAAGTCGGGGCGGCCATGCTCTGCTTCTGCGTGGGGCTGTCGGGACTGATGGCGGCGATCGTGGCGCTCGGCTCCTTGGCCTTCACGCACCGCATGTGCGGCCCGCTGACCGTGCTGAAGCGCTATTTCGACGAGCTTTCCGAAGGACGCCTGCCGGTGGTGCGACGGCTTCGCCGGCGTGATGAGTTCAAGGAACTGATGGCCAGCTTCGCCAGCACCGTCGAGTGCATGGAAAAGCGTCGCCAAACCGCCGTCGGGGCGCTGGATGCGGTTCTGGAGAATGCACGACAACTTGTCGACGGACGGCACGATGGTCCGGCGAAGCTCGCCGAGTTTCGCCGCGCGGTCGATAACGTCCGCCGGCACTTGCCCGGTCCGAGTGATGCTCAGGAAAAGTCGCGCCCGCCGCAGGCCGCAGGGACGCGCGGGGAATTGCAATTGGTCGGCGCATAGGCGATCCGTGCGAAGCGTCTTACCTGGAAAAGTGAGCCAGGAGGATGGTGACATCGTCGGGAGCGCGGCCGGATCGAAGAGCGGGCACATCGGCGAGCAGGTCTTCGATCGCCGCGGGGGCAGCTTGACCGGCATGAGTGCATAGAGCGGCGAGAAATCGCTTTTCGCCGATCTCCTCCTCCCTGTCGTTACGCGCGGTGATACAGCCGCGGGTGAACAGGGCGAGGGTTCCGCCGTCTTCGATCCGCGCTGGGCCGCCGGCATATTCGACGTTCTTTTGCAAACCCACCGGCGGCATCTGGGGAGTTCCCGGCTTGCGCGGCTGGCCGCGGGCATCCAGAAAGAGCACCCCGAGTTTTCCCGCGCTGCCGATTTCTAAGACGCCCGTCTTGGGGTTAATCACCGCAATCACTACGTCGGCGTGACAGCGGTTTGTCTCGCTGTAGAGCAGCCAATTCAGCGCCTTGAGCTGCACGTGCGGCGGATCGGCGTGCAGGCCGGCGACACGAAAGGCCCCGTGCATCTGCGCGATCGTCGCCGCCACGCACATCGGCTCGCCCTCCACATGAGCCAGCAAGAGGGCAGCGAGTCCGTTGGGCAGTTTCATCACGTCGTGCAGATCGCCTGTGTTCTCGCCGGCTCGAGCGAAGACCCCCACGGTGAATTGCGGCCACTGCGGCACGGCGTGGCCCACGATGGCGGCGCGAATGGATGCCGCCGGCGCTGCGCTGCTCCCCGCCGACGCTTCGGGCGAAACAGCTCCCAGGTCGGGCAGGACCGCGCCGGTCTCCAGCAGCCGCTCCACAAGCGGGGTGAGGAGCCGCGACAGCAGAGTCAGGAAGTCCAGATCGCCCTCGTCGAACACGCGGGTGTGTTTGCGGGTATCGACGTAAATCAGGCCCAAGGCGCCGCGTTCGCCGAGGAGCGGCACGGCCAGGACGGATTGCGTTTCGTCGTGCCCGGTGCGCGGAATGGTGATGAACTGCTGCCGGTTCAGGCAGCGATAGACGAACGTCTCCAGGTTTGGCGGCTCGCCCAGCACGACGCCCTGCTCATTGCGGCTCTCCACGAATTCCAGGCTCCCCGAGAGGTCTTTTCGCACCCCGATCCATACCACGCGGGCGGCGAGTTCGCGGACCAGCGCGTCAGCGACTTGTTCGACCAGCGTGGCGAGGTCGCGGACTTCACGCACTTTCAGGAGGGCCGCGACGAGGGCCCTCTGCCGGGTTGGATCAAGCGAGACCTTGGCGTCGGGCTTTCGCGTCACGCTCCGCGGCGGCAGGGGGTACTGGCGGATCTTGGCGAGTTCGCCGACCTGGGACGGATCGGGCAGGTCGACGGGGACCTCCGAATCGAGACTGATGCGAATGGAGAAAAACCGAACCTCGATCACATCGCCGTCACGAAGTTCGCTCTTTTCGTGGACGCCCTGGCCGTTGATCTTGGTATCGCTGTCGCGGGTGGTCGGCTCGTAGAGCCAGAACTCCCCCATCGGCAGTAGGGTCGCGTGATGCGCCGCGATCTCCACGTCGGGCAGTTGAACGAGGTTCTGTGAGCCCGACCCGACGGTGACGGGCTTGTTGCGAAACTCCAGTTCGCGCACATTGGGCTCGGCGTCGGTCAGCGTTCGGACGTCGGTGATTTCCAGACGCATGCAATGACGAAGTCCTGTTACGATCGACGCGACGGCGCGCGTATGATACTGTTCGCAGCGAGGTACGACAACCGCCGATGAAACCACGACAGCTCACCCTCGGTCACAGCCCCGACCCCGACGATGCGTTCATGTTCTATGGGTTGGCGGCGGGGAAAGTGGACACGCGCGGCTGGACCTTCGAGCACGTCCTGCAAGATATCCAGACGCTCAATGAACGGGCCACGCGCGGCGAACTCGACATCACCGCGATCAGCATTCACGCGTATCCCTTTGTGGCCGATCGGTATGCGCTGACGAGTTGCGGCTCGAGCATGGGCGACGGCTACGGGCCGATTGTGGTGGCGCGGCATACGATGTCCGTTGAGAGCCTTCGTGGCAAGAGCATCGCTGTGCCCGGCGAGCGAACCACTGCATTCCTGGCCTTGAATCTGCTACTCGGTCGAGGCGCGTTTCGACATCAGGTCGTGATGTTCGACCGCATTCTCACGCTCGTGGCCGAGGGACATGCCGATGCGGGGCTGATCATTCATGAGGGCCAGCTCACCTATCAGAACCACAAGCTGCACAAGATTGTTGACCTCGGCGAGTGGTGGAAATCCACCACGGGTCTGCCGCTGCCGCTGGGCGGCAACGTCATCCGGCGCGACTTGGGCAGCGAGGCCATGCGGGAGATAAGCGGCGTTCTGCGAGAGAGCATCGAGTTCAGCCTGGCGCACCGCGAAGAGGCCGTGCAGCACGCCCTTGCCTACGCCCGGGACATGGGGAAGGACCTGGCCGACCGCTTCGTGGGCATGTACGTCAACGAGTGGACCATCGACTATGGCGAGGTCGGCAGGCGGGCGATTCGGGAGCTGCTTCGCCGCGGCCACGAGATCGGCATGGTGCCGTGGGTCGAGCATGTCGACTTCGTGTAAGCGGAGCCCCCGGCTCGCGAAGCTCTTCGATTTGTGGCGGCCGCCGTGCTATACTGACGGCATGTTCAAGGTCGAAGTCGAGCAAGAGAACGACGGGCGGTGGATCGCCGAGGTGCCGGAGCTGCCCGGCGCCATGGTCTATGGGAAGACGCGCGAGGAGGCAGTCACCCGCGCCCAGGCTCTTGCCCTGCGCATCCTGGCCGAGCGGCTGGAGCATGGCGAAGAGCTGCCTCAGGTTGAGGCGGTGTTCTCCATTGTGGCCGCGTAAGCCTTGAGCGAATGGCCGTCAACTCGGGCCTCGCGAGTCTTGGCCGCCCTGTTTCGCATCGGCTGGACGGTCAAGCGGCAATCCGGCTCGCATCGAACGTTGCAGCGCGCTGCGTGGCCGGACTTTGTGTTCGCCTTCCACGACCGCGATGAGATCGGGCCGCGCATGCTCGCTCGTATCGGCAAGCGAACGGGCCTGACCGCTGAGGATCTATGAATCCCTGCGTGACCAGGGTTGTGCCGACCGACGACTACAAGCTCAAACTCACCTTCGCCAACGAGAATCAACGAGATGAATGACACAGGTACGGCGGGTGCCGCGCTGGCAGTTTCTATAGTCGCCCTTCTAATCACGGGCGTCGGTTGGTTCATGTCGTATTGGTTGAACATCCGTGTCCAAAGGCGAACACTGATAAACTCACTTACGAACGAAGCTCGCGTCGAATTGACGGGGGCAATCAGAGCGTTTCACGATTGGTGCGTCGAAATCCAAAACGACGGCTGGCTCTCTGCCCGTTGATCGGATACCCTCCCTCGCTCGTGCCGAAGATCAGTTTGAGCCGAGAAAACGCAAGCTTGAAGACCTGTCAGTCGATTCGCGGCAACTTACGTGGCTACGCCGCCTTGAGGAGTACGAGCCGTTGTTTCCCGAGACCGCGGAAGTACGTGTGGAGTTCCTTCACATGGTTGACGGAGCCACGCATCATGCACGCATGCTCGCCGCCCAACACCGCCCAGACTGTCCACCAACCCACAGAGGAGCTGGATTCTTTCTGCACGCGGATGTCCGGCATTCTAGCATTGACGTGGGATTTGCTTATCCATATACAAAACCGTAGCATAGGCCAAATTACTGGCAACAGAATTCCCCCCCGCTTGCCAGGAGACCCGACATCGAGGCGATTAGTCAGCGACCGAACCGGCACGCTCACGATTCTTCGACCGACGCAAGCTTGATTTGGCAACGCGTGGCATGCGAACAATATGACGATTGAACTCCAGGCGGGCGTCCGAATCGGAAACTACCTCCTTCAGTTAACAAACGGCGACGGCGCGTTCCCTGTGGTCTGGGAGGCAACTCACTTTGAGCGACGAGAACGGGTGGTGGCGATCAAAATCGCGATAGACCCGGCGTTTCGCCGACAACTCGGCAGGGAAGCGCGGCTGCCCGAGATCAATCATCCGAAACGTGGTTCCGATTCTCGATAGCGACACTCGTTTTGCTGAGTTTCCCTACGTCGTCATGCCGTGCTATGGCGGTGGAAACCTCGCGACACTGATAGCGATGAGGCCGTTTGGCCTTCCAATTCTCACCGTAAAGACAGTGTTCGTGGACATACTCAGGGGGCTTGCCGCGGCTCACGAGCGCGGAATCATACACCGCGACGTGAAGCCGAGCAATATCTTGTTGGGCAATACTGGGCGGGCGCTCATTTCGGATTTCGGGCTTTGTCTTGCCCCGGACCCATCTGAGGTGACGCGATCAATGGCGCAGAGTCTTTCCCTCGAACGCGATGTCGCTCAAGGGCTTGCAGGGACGCTCGCGTACCTGGCACCCGAGACACGCGATGGACTAGCAGCAACTCCGGCAGCGGATGTCTTCTCGGCGGGCGTCGTTCTCTTTGAAATGCTCACCGGACAGCGCCCATGCGGCGTTGAGAAGCCCAGCGAGGTTCGGCAAGAACTTGGGCGGGCTAGACAATGGGATCAGCTCTTCAGTGAGGCATGTTGCTCACAACGGCGCAGGCTATCTGATGCGCAGAAACTCCTGGCCCGCTATTTCGAGCTATTTGAAGCATCCTCGTTGTCGGAAGCGTGCGATTCGGCGCGTCGTGGAGACCTTGGCAAAGTTGCGAACTTTGTTCTTGCGCATCCGGAGTTGATCGACGCTTGTTCCACAAAGGGCGGGTTGCTTCACAACGCTGCGCGCAATGGACGTTTAGAAATCGCCGCCTTTCTCATACAGCATGGTGCGTGCGTAGGCGCATTGGACCAACGACACGAAACGCCGTTGCACTATGCGTCCCGATGGAACCGCGTTCTGGTGGCGAAGTTCCTGCTAGCAAACGGGGCTAAGCCTAACTCGCCGAACAAGTCGGGAGTGACGCCATTGCACTACGCGTCCATGTGGGGCAATCGTGAGGTCGCCCAGTTGCTCCTCTCAAGCGGAGCAACGCCTGTGCCGACGCGGCGGGGCGTTACGCCGCTCCATTGGGCTGCCCGTTGGGGGCACGTCGGAGTTGCTCAGCTGGTCGCTTCTCAGGGCAGCGTCAAAGCCAAGACACAAGCGGGCGTGCTTCCTCTCCACTTGGCGGCAAGTGGCGGACACGCGGGAGTCGTTTCATTGCTTTTGCAAGCTGGGGCGGATACATCACCGCAAACCGTTACCGGTTGGACGCCGCTACATTTCGCCGTAAGACGGGGCTCGGCCGAAGTTCTCAATCTCTTGCTCGACGCGGGCGCCAACAGCTCCCTGGCAGCGTGGAGTGGAACGGGTGCACGCGAGAGGATGTCGCCTAGTAGTAGAGAAAAGTTCACGGCGCTTGATCTTGCCGAGAGATGTTACTGCCACAACCCGGCGATCGCGAAAATCCTGCGCGAACGATATCGAAAGTAGCCCGGCTCGCGTGCCAGAACCCGGAGTATTTCGGGTCTTTCCGAGTAACGCACGAAGCAGCGTTCGTTCGAGCGCCGCGATCTTCGGGCCGGGCTGGGGACATACTCTCTGGTGAACTTGTGGCCAATACGGAACGCGTTCCGTTTCCCTCCCCTGGTCAGGCGACCCGATGTTGGCGCGGGAGGCGATGAAGTGGTCGGCCGGTTCCTTGCACATGTCGCGAAGCTCGTCCCCCGCGGGCACGAGATCGGCATGGTGCCACGCGTGGGCACTTTGGACTTTTTCTGACAAATCGAGCTAACCAAAGTTACGTCGGTGTGTCAGAATCTCCAACGCCGAGCCGCTTGGCCGTGGTCGTCGGGGGGCCGGCGTTCTTTTCAAGCGAGGAGACTATCCATGCGACGATTGGCAACGGGTCTATTGGCACTTGGTCTGGGACTGAGCGGCGCCGGATGCATCATTATCGCCAAGGGAACCCAGCCGGTTCACATCTGCGAAGACGGCAAGAGGTTCGTGGTCATCGAGGGCGAACTGTACAAGGTCGATCTGGAACAGAACCGGATCGAGAAGGCTGACGGGCACAGCACCACGACCACCACTACGGTCGAGACGAAGCCGAACTAGACGCGGTTTCTTGACTCTGGCCAGCAGCGCGGCATTGGCTGCAAGCGGGCGGCCTACCCTCACCCCTGCCCCTCTCCCTTCAAGGGAGAGGGGTCATGACAGCGGTCAGGGCAAGCTCTTACGACGCCAACGGCGTGATCTTGCCGCTCTTCTCCAGCAGCTCCACGAGCGTCACGGCCGCTTCCTGGGGGGTACACTTTGAGTTGTCGATGACCAGCTCCGGCTTGGCGGGCGCTTCGTAGGGGTCGTCGATGCCGGTGAAGCCCTTGAGTTCGCCGGCGCGGGCTTTCTTGTAGAGGCCCTTGGGGTCTCGCTTTTCGCAGACTTCAATGGGCGTATCGCAGAAGACTTCGATGAAGTTGCCCTCGCCGACGGTCTTGCGGGCGGCGTCGCGGTCGGCGCGGTAGGGGCTGATGAAGGACGTCATGGTGATGAGCCCCGCGTCGACGAAGAGCTTGCCCACCTCGCCGATGCGGCGGATGTTCTCGGCGCGATCCTCGGCGGAAAACCCCAGGTTCTTGTTGAGGCCGTGGCGGATGTTGTCGCCGTCGAGCACGTAGCAGAGGTGCCCGCGCTGTACCAGTGCGTGTTCAAGGGTATACGCGATGGTGCTTTTTCCCGAGCCGCTCAGCCCCGTAAACCAAATCAGCACGCCCTTCTGCTTGAGGAGCTTCTCGCGCTCCTCGCGGCTGACGTGCCCTTCGTGCCAGGTGATGTTGGTGGCCTTGATCTTCGTCACTCGGGTTCCCCCTTGTCTTGCGTTTCATCGAGCCGCAGGCTTCAGCCTACGCGAACGCTCGCGCGGACTAAAGTCCGCGGCTCGTGAGGCAGTATAGAAACTCACAAGGGCTAACTCAAGCCTCCGACCTCTTGCCTGCCCACTTCCCGGTCCCCATAATCGCCCGCCGCGAACGGTATGAGCACGATTCACGGAGGGACGACCGGGGCGTTGGTTCTAGCCACCATGTGGTGGTCCTCGGCGCACGCGCAGACTCTGCCCAACGGCGTAGCGGCGGGTGATGTCGACCAAGAGTCCGCGATCCTGTGGGCGCGGAGCACGGCCGTTGGCCCGGTCACGTTCGACTACGCGGATGACCCCGCGCTAATCCTCACGCTTCGCGCCGAGACAACGGTCATCGATCCCGCGGTGCCGGTCAAGGTGGAGTTGACCGGGCTCGAGCCGGGCACAACGTATTACTACCGCGTGACCGACGCGGCGCAGAGCGTCGAGCAGGGCTCTTTCCGTACGCCTGCTGCGGACGGATTGCACGGCTTGCGATTCGGCGTCTCCGGCGATTGGCGCGGCGACCTGCGACCCTACCCGTCGCTTTCCAACGTGGTGGACAGCGACCTCGACTTCTTCGCCACGCTGGGTGATTCGATCTACGCCGACATCGCCTCCCCCGGCGTGCCAGTCGATCAGGCGCGAACTCTCGACGAGATGCGCCGCAAGCACAACGAGGTCTACAGCGAGCGATTCGGGCTCAACACCTGGGCCGGAATCCGCTCGACGACCGCGATCTACGCGGGCATCGACGACCACGAGGTGACCAACGACTTCTGCGGCGGCGCGCCGCCGTCGACGGACGCACGCTTCGATCAAAACGGCGACTTCATCAACGAGACCGAACTGTATCGCAACGGGTTGCAGGCGTTCGCGGAGTTCAACCCCATTCGCGAGGACGTGTACGACGGCACCGGCGACCCGCGGATGGACGGCAAGCCCAGGCTGTATCGTCACCGCCGGTTCGGAAGCGACGCGGCCATCTTCATGGTCGACGCGCGATCCTTTCGCGATGACTCCGCGCCGCTGCTCACCCATGTGCCCAGCGCCCGGGAATACCAGGCGTATCTGGCGAACGCGTACAACCCGGAGCGAACCATGCTGGGCGCCGCGCAGTTGGAGATGCTTCGCGCCGATCTACTGGCCGCCCATGATGACGGAGTGACCTGGAAGTTCGTCATGGTCCCCGAGCCTGTCCAGAACCTCGGCCCGATCATCGGCGGCGACCGCTACGAGGGCTATGCTGCGGAACGGGCCGACCTCTTGGGCTTCATCCACGACCACGGCATGGAGAATGTCGTCTTCATCACCGCGGACATCCACGGAACCATCGTCAATAACCTGGTGTTCCGGCGAACACGGCGCGGGCCGCAAATCCGGACGGACATGTTCGAAGTGACCACCGGTTCGGTCGCCTTCGCCGAACCCTTGGGGGCGGCCACCATCAAGTTCGCGCCGGCGGTCGTGCAAAACCTGTTCGTCGGACTCGACACGCTGGAACGCGACGCCCTGGCGCTTCGGATCCTCAACGGCTTGCTGTGGACCTACGGCTATCCACGGGTGGGGCTGACCGGCTCACCCGTTGACGCGCGGCTGCTCGAGGGCCGGTATCTAGCGGTCAACTGGTTTGGTTGGACGAAGTTCGAGATCGACGCCGAGTCGCAGTGCCTGACGGTGACAACCTATGGCATCCCCTGGTACAACCAGGAAGAACTCTTTGACGATCCCGACGAAGTGTTGAGCCGCGAGCCCGAGGTGATCAGTCGCTTCCGCGTCGAGCCCAAGCTGCGTCCGGGCGGCCTTGATCTGGACGCCGACGAAGCGAACTGCAATCCGAGCCCGAACGCCTGCGGGGCGGTCGGCGGGGCGGGAATCGCGGCCATGGGCCTCTTGCTGGTCAGCATGTCCATCGTCTCTGGCAGTCGCCAAGCGCGCCTGCGCCGCACGCTATGCCATGCACGCGGACGGTGAGTTCCTGCTCGAAGTGCGCGACCTGCGCGTGGCCTTCCATTCTCGGCAAGGCATGGTGCACGCCGTGGATGGAATCTCTCTGCGCGTTCGCCGCAGGCGCACCGTGGCCCTGGTTGGCGAGAGCGGCTGCGGCAAGAGCGCTACCGCGCTTTCCGTGCTGCGGCTCATCCCGACATCGACCGGAGGGCCGACGGGCGGACAGATCATCTTTCGCGATGGCGCGACGCGAGTGGATCTGTTGGGGCTTGGCCTCGCCGCCTTGCAGCGCATTCGCGGCAATCGCATCGCGATGATCTTTCAGGAGCCGATGACGGCGCTGAACCCCGTATACAGCGTGGGCGAGCAGATCGCCGAGGTCATCGAGCTGCACCAAGGCGCGGGCCGCCGCGCCGCGTGGTCGGCGACCGTCGAGATGCTGCGCCGCGTGGGCATCCCCGATGCCCCACGCCGCGCTGGTGACTACCCGCACCAGTTCTCCGGCGGCATGCGACAGCGGGCGATGATCGCCATGGCCTTGGCGTGCCGGCCGGCGTTGCTGATCGCCGACGAGCCCACGACCGCGCTCGACCCCACGATCCAACAGCAAATCCTCCGGCTCCTCGATGAGCTGAAGCAAGAACTTGGAATGAGCATCCTGCTGATCTCCCATGATTTGGGCGTCGTCGGACAGGTCGCTGACGAAGTGTACGTGATGTATGCCGGGCGGATCGTCGAGCACGGGCCCGTCGCCGACGTGCTCAATCGGCCCCTTCACCCGTACACGCAAGCGCTCCTGCGATGCACGCCTCGGGGTTCGCGCACTGGCGAACGAGCCGCCCGTAGCACACGGTTGCCGACGATTCCCGGCATGGTCCCGGACGCGGCCGACCCGCCGTCCGGCTGCCGGTTTCATCCTCGCTGCGCCCTGACCGCCGAGCGAGCGGTGGGAGCGGGCCGCGGCGCACTTGCTGTGAAATCCGAGTTCGGTGCGGCGGTCCTGCGACGCTGCGTCGAGCGGTTTGACGAGGAACCTTCGGGACAACCCGCGCTCGTCGAGAAGGCGTCGGGACATTTCGTGGCCTGCTGGGAAGCGGAACGGGCAACGTAGCGTTGGACGGTGCGCGACCTGTCGCTACGATGTTCAGCGTCCGAATTGTCGATTGTCGATTGTCGATTGTCGATTGCCGAACACACCGTGCCTGCAATCGACAATCGAGAATTGCAAATCGACAATTCCTTTAGGAAGGGAGTCCTCGCTCCGTGGCCACGTCGCCGTTCGTTCATCTTCACGTCCACACGCACTACAGCCTCCTCGACGGAGCGACGCGCATCGAGCCGCTGATTGCCCGGGCCAAGCACCTGGAGATGCCCGCACTGGCAATCACCGATCACGGAAACCTGTTCGGCGCGGTCGAGTTTTATCAGGCGGCCAGGAAGGCGGGCATCAAGCCTATTGTGGGCATCGAGGCGTACCTCGCCCCGATCCACCGATTGAAGAAGGAGCCCAGCGAGGACAAGGATTCGTTCCACTTGCTCCTCCTGGCGATGAACCGCGCGGGTTACCAGAACCTGCTTCGCCTTGCCACCATCGGGTACACGGAGGGGTTCTATCGCCGCCCGCGGATCGACAAGGAAGTGCTCCGGGAGTTCTCAGCGGGGTTGATCTGCACCAGCACCTGCATCGGCGGGGAAATCCCTCAGGCGTTCCTGAAGCGCGACCGGGCTACGGCCGAGGGCACCGCCAAGACGTACCTCGACATTTTCGGTCCGGACCGCTTCTTCATGGAGATTCAGGACCACAACATCCCAGAGCAGAGGACGCTTAACCCCGAGCTGGTGGACATGGCCAAGCGGCTCGGCGTCGCGACCATCGCCACCAACGATGTCCACTACCTCGATCATGACGACGTCGAGGCCCACGACGTGCTGTGCTGCATCAACACCGGCAAGCTGCTCGCCGAGGAGGACCGCTTCAAGTTCCCCACCGATCAGTTCTATTTCAAGACGCCACAGGAAATGGCAGAGCTGTTCGCTGACTACGGCGACGCGATCGCGCATACGGTGCGCGTGGCCGACCTGTGCAACCTCGAACTGGACCTTGGAAAGCGTTTTGCTCCCGTATTCAAGGTGCCGGCGGAGGTTGCGCATGCGGACCCACCGCTCGATGACGCGGCCTATCTTCGCCGCCTGGTAGAGGAAGGCGCAAAGCAGCGCTATGGCGAGATCACCCCGCCGCTCCGTGAACGGATCGACTATGAGCTGGACGTGATCATTGGCAAGGGTTTCGCGAGCTACTTCCTTATCGTCTGGGACTGCGTGGAATATGCGCGGAAGCTGGGCATTCCCATTCAGGCCCGCGGCAGCGGGTGCAGCTCGGTGGTCTCGTACTGCCTGCGGATCAGCACGCCCGACCCGATTCGCTACGAGCTCTACTTCGAGCGTTTCCTCGACCCCGACCGCGACGAAATGCCGGACATCGACCTGGACATCTGCCAAGACGGCCGCGAGGCGGTGCTCGAGTACGTTCGCGGCAAGTACGGCCACGTCGCCCAGATCATCACCTTCGGCACGCTCAAGGCCAAGGCCGTGGTGAAGGACGTCTCCCGGGTGCTGGGCGTGGGCTTTGAGGATGCCAACAACCTCACCAAGCTGATCCCCTTCGCGCTCGACATGACTCTGGACAAGGCCCTCACCCAGGAGCCGGAGCTTCGCAAGCGCTACGAGGCCGATCCCAAGGTAAAACGAGTGATCGACATCGGCCGCCGGCTGGAGGGCGTGGCCCGCAACGCGGGCATTCATGCTGCGGGCGTGGTCATCGCCGATCAGCCGCTGGTCAACTTTCTTCCGCTGTACAAACCGGCCGGCGAGGACGCGATCGTCACGCAGTACGACGGCCCGACCGTCGAAAAGGTCGGCCTGCTGAAAATGGACTTCCTCGGCCTGCGCACACTGACCACACTGGAGCGCGCCCGGCAGCTCGCCGAGGAGCGCATCGGTAGGAGGATCGATCTCGACGGGGCTGATCTTACCGACTCCAGCGTGTTCGAGCTGTTCGCACGCGGCGACACGCGGGGCATCTTTCAGTTTGAGTCGGGCGGCATGCGTGACGTGATCATGCGCATGAAGCCGAACCGCATCGAAGACTTGATTGCGGCGAACGCGCTCTTTCGGCCCGGCCCGATGGAGTACATCCCCGACTACATCGCCCGCAAGCACGGGGCACTCTGGAACACGCCGCACCCCATCATGTCCGAAGTGCTCTCCGAGACATATGGCATCATGGTGTATCAGGAGCAGGTCTCTCGGATCGTCAATCGCCTCGGCGGGTTGGAGCTGAAGGCCGCGTTCCGCCTGGCCAAGGCGATCAGCAAGAAAAAGACGGACATGATTGAGACGATGCGCGGGGCGTTTCTGCAAGGCTGCGCCAGGAACGGCGTGAAAGGGGGCGTCGCGGAGCAAATCTTCGCCGACATCCTCAAATTCGGCGGGTATGCCTTCAACAAAGCGCATTCGACGGGGTATGCACTCGTGGCGTACCAGACCGCATGGATGAAGACGTACTTCCCCGTGGAGTTCATGGCCGCGCTGATGACCTTCGAAATGGCCGACCTCGACAAAGTCGCCGAGTACCGCGAGGAGTGTACGGCCATGGGCGTCGCCGTCGAGCCGCCGAGCATCAACACGTCGCGGCTGGACTTCGTCGTGGAATCGGTCGCAACCGAATCAGAGCCGCGGGCGTGTAGCGCCACCCCTTGTGGGTGGCGTGGATCCGCGAGCGCGAGCGAAGGTCAATCCGAGCCGCGAGCGCAAGCGAGCGGCGTTGTCGAGGTCGCAAAGGACCGCAATGGTGCAAGCCTCCGCCGGGGCGTAATCCGCTTCGGGCTGGGCGCGATCAAAGGCGTCGGTGAGAAAGCCGTGACGGCCATCGTGGGAGCCCGCAAGGACGGCCCTTTCCGCGACCTGTTCGATTTCTGCGAGCGCACCGACCTCACCGCGGTCAATCGCGGCACCCTTGAGGCGCTCATCTGCGCCGGGGCCTTCGACTCGACGGGCGCAATGCGTCGGGCGTTGTTCGAGGCCGTCGAACGAGCTATGTCCGTTGGGCAAGACGCCCAGCGCGACCGTCGCAGCGGGCAAATGGGCCTCTTCGGGGTGGACGATGCTTCCACAAAGCCAGCGCCGTCGCCGGCGCTGTCCAGCGCCGAATGGTCCGAGGCGGAGATGCTCGCTCGGGAAAAGGACGTGCTCGGCTTCTACATTACCAAGCATCCGCTGGCCAAATTCGCGCCCCTGATCGACGCCTGCGCCACGGCGACCACGGGGGATATGGAGCGCTTCGCCGACGGTCAGGAAGTGCTGCTCGGCGGATTGGTGACCAACCTGCGAACGCTCGTCGCCCGCAGCGGACGAAACGCGGGCAAGCCCATCGGCATCGTGACGCTCGAAGACCTCTCCGGCAAGATCGAGGGCATCATCTTTTCCGATCAACTGCCGCTATGCCGCGCGATGCTGACTCCCGACGCGGTGGTCTTCCTTCAGGGGCAGGTCGATCGCAAGCGGGAGGCGCCGTCGCTGCGCGTCTCCCGCGTCGTGCCCGTGGACCGCGCCCCCGCCGCGTTCGCCCGCGCCTTGCTCATCGACATCGACGACGCAACGCCGGTGGACCGCCTCCTGGAGCTTCTGCGACAGCACCGCGGAGAGTGCCGCGTGTACCTCAGTGTCCCCACAGCCGACGGACACATCGCACAAATCGAATGCAACCCCGGTCTGCGCGTATCCGGGTCGGCTGAGTTGCTCGGTGCTCTCGCCGATGTTGTTCCAGCCCACGCGATCAGACTGCTGAGCGCCAAACGCAAGTTCATTCCCTTCACGCTGGAGCGTGCCCTCCCGGCGGCTTCAACCGATCGCGCACGCTGAAATAGAGCGCCGCGCTGCACATGCCCACGAGCACGCAGCCGCCCCAGAGCCATCCGCCCCCGAAGCGCACCAGCACCCAGCCGCCGAGGGGTGCCGCCACGAGCGTACCGCCGGAAAAGCACATGCTCAGCAGGCCGAAGTAACGGGCGCGAAGAGCGGGCGGGGCGAGGTCGGAGACGATGCTGGGCACCAGGGGCGATTGCATCAGCTCTCCGGCCGTCCAAACTACGACGATGAGCGCGAACACCACGGGCGTCGAGGCGAGTCCGTTCAGCCCAAACCCAATAGCTGTGACCAGCGATGCCAACACGATGACGTGAGCGCGGTTGAAGCGATTGACCAGGTGCGTCATCGGCACTTGAAAGAGCACCACCAGCAGGCCGTTGAGAGCGATGATCCGGCCGTATACCTCCGGGCCATAGGAAAGCTCGCGCAGATACAGCGGAAAAGTGGACATGGCCTGCATGAAGACGAAGCTCACGAAGAGCGTGCCGAGGCAAAAGCGAATGAAGACTATATCGCCCCGGATATGTCGGAAGGCAGCGCGGGCACCGGCGACCTCGGGGAGCGTGGCATCGTTCGCCTCGGCGGCGTTACTACCTGATCGCGCCAGCGTTTCCGGGATGAAGATCGCGATGATCGCGGCGTAGGCGATGGACGTGGCCGCGTCGCCCCAGAACAGATACTCGAAGGCTTGCGTAGCAAGAAGTCCGCCGACCAGCGGAGCGATGCCAGCCCCGACGTTGATGGCGATGTACATCAGGCCATAGGCGTGCGGCCGGCGCTCGACCTCGACCACGTCGGAGATCATCGCTGACACGGCGGGGCGGTACATGTCCACCAGGAACGCGAAGACCAGCGTGGCCGTCAGGATCGCCCACGAATTGCTGAGCTTGGCGAAGAACATCAGGACGATTGCGCTGCCTACCAGACTCAGCAGGATCACCGTCCGCCGGCCGACGGTGTCGGCCAGTTGCCCGCCCACAAGGGAGGCCAAAAGCGTGCCCAACCCAAACACACCCATCGCCTGCGTCGCGAACAACCCGCCGAGTTGTAGCCGCTCCTGAAGATAGAACGTCAGGAACAGAATGACGAACGACCCCGCGCGATTGATCAACGTGCCCAGGCAGAGAATGTGTACGGTGCGGGGAAGACTGAGATACCCTTGCAGCATCGTTTGCGTCCCCCGCGCCGCCATCGCCCCGGGAAGCGAGTTCACGGGCCGCGTGGTCGCAAATCGTAGCGACTGTCGGCATGATGCCAACGACTTGGAAGTGAGAAACTCACAGCCTGCGACGACCGAATGCCGAGACTGCGACTTGAAGGAAGCTCGGGGAGATGGTAGGATTCGGGAATTGTTTGGTCCACCGAAGGAGTGTCAAACGCGATGTCGACGGCGATCAGATCGTTGAGGCGATTGGATGGTCAGCTCTTGCTGCCCGACCAATCAGGGTACGGCCACACCGAGGTCATCCTCACCGATGCGTTCGACTGGTTGGAGCGCGCCCGACCGAAGAGCATCCACGCCGTCGTCACCGATCCACCCTACGGTCTGCTCGAATACACGCCGCAACAACTGGAGAAGCGTCGTCGCGGGCGCGGGGGCGTATGGCGCATCCCCCCTTCATTCGACGGCTGTCGGCGACAGCCCCTGCCCCGATTCACGATCCTGCGGAAATCCGACCGCAACGCGCTTGGGGATTTCTTCGCTCGGCTGGCGATGGGGTTGCAACGCGTGCTCGTACCCGGCGGGCACGTCTTCATTGCAACCAACCCGCTCGTTTCGCATCTGGTCTACGAGCCGTTTGAACGAGGCGGGTTCGAAAAGCGCGGGGAGATCATTCGCGTCGTGCAGACGCTCCGCGGCGGGGACCGACCCAAAAACGCCCATGCAGAATTCCCCGATGTCTCGGTCATGCCCCGATCCTGCTGGGAGCCGTGGGGGCTCTTCCGCAAGCCATGTGACGGGCGCGTTCAGGACAACCTGCGAAAGTGGAAAACCGGCGGGTTGAGGCGCGTCTCGGCCACGGAACCTTTTCGCGATCTGATCGCCGCCGCGCCGGCACGAGCCCGAGAACGCAAGCTTGCCCCGCATCCCTCGCTCAAGCCTCAGGCCTTTCTGCGCCAAATCGTCCGCGCGGCGCTGCCCTTGGGCACAGGTGTCATACTCGATCCCTTTATGGGCTCCGGGTCCACGATCGCTGCGGCCTCGGCTTGCGGCCTTCGAAGCATTGGGCTTGAAGTCAACAAGGAGTACTTCGACATGGCGATCGATGCCATACCCGCGCTTCGTGAGCTTCCGCTGAATGGCCGACCCACAAATGGTGCGTAGCAGTGATTTCAATTCCGGGGTGGCGCTCCCGGCCGGGCTGGACGTGCCGGCACTTCGACGCGCGGTTGAGTATATGGAGCGTGAACTCGCCGACCTTGTCGAAATCTACCATGAGCAAGCCAACGTATTTAGTGCGATCGTAGGTATCTTCGGGTGCAAGGCGCTTGACTCGGTGAGCAATTACGAACGGCACAAACACACGCACACCGCTCAGCAGCGTTTCCCAGATCTCTGTCGACGAGGTTGCAGCGTTAAGGACCCTAAGAATTGCCTTGAGAGCAAGGGGAGCAAACGCCCGTGGGCGATTCAGGCTCACTATGACCACGCGGGCTGGTACATCGTGTGGCGGTACCTGGTTGATCCGACCGAATCACTGGAGGCAGGTCGTCCCGTCATCATCTGGCGAGTTGACGTCGTTTATCTTGACAGGACGGATTGGAAATATGAGAAGAGCGGCGCTGGCGCCCTCGGCGGCGGTCGAACCCATACGTTCGGCATCAAGAACGCTGCGAAAACGCTGAGGGACAAGGCCGTCTACCATCGCGCGGACGTCGTGATACGAGGCGGCAAGCCGGTCGTCCGAAACGGTGATGATGAAGCGGAGTCTGCGTAAGCAGGACGATTGGGGCCACGCACTCGGAGTCACTTGATGGCCACAGGCTGCGCGGCGACGTTGGCGAGCATACGCTCCAATGCGATGACGGCAAGGCGCTTTATTTCGGGATCGACTCCGATCTGGTTGACCACGCGGCCGGCGACCAACTCATCGAGACACCATAGCAGGTGTCGCAAATCAATGCGGTACATTGTCGTACACAAGCACTGAATGCCCGCCAAGGAGCGTACGGCCTTGTCGGGGTGCTGCGTCGCCAGGCGGTTGACCAGGTGAATCTCCGTGCCGATCGCCCAGCGCGAGCCCGGCGGAGATTCATTGACCGTGCGGATGATGAACTCCGTGCTGCCTGCGACGTCGGCCTTCTGCACGACCTCCCATTTGCACTCGGGATGCACCAGGATCTTGCACTCGGGATCGGCGCGGCGGATTTCGTCGCATTGCGCCTCGGTGAACAGTCCGTGAACGCTGCAATGGCCCTTCCAGAGAATGACCTTGGAATCGCGCACTTTCTTGGGAGTCAGTCCACCCGCGCATTCGTTCGCGCGCCCCCCTCTCCCTGGCAGGGAGAAGGGCAGGGGTGAGGGTCGGCCCTTCGGATCGTAGACCGCCATTTGATCCAGCGGGATACCCATGGCGTAGGCGGTGTTGCGGCCGAGATGCTGGTCGGGCAGGAAGATGACTTTCTCGCCCTGTGTGAACGCCCATTCAAGGACTTTCCGCGCGTTGCTGCTGGTGCAGCACGCCCCGCGATGCCCACCGCAGAAGGCTTTGATCGAGGCGGCGGAGTTGACGTAGGTGATAGGGATCAGGTCCGCGCCGCACTCGCCTACGAGAAAGTCCCACGCGTCCTCAAGCTGCTCGATCTCCGCCATGTCGGCCATGCTGCACCCGGCCGACAGGTCCGGCAGGATCACCTTCACGCGATTGTCGCTGAGGATGTCCGCCGACTCGGCCATGAAGTGTACGCCGCAGAAGACGATGAACTCCGCCTCTTTCTGCTGCGCCCCGATCTGCGAGAGCTTGAGACTGTCCCCGGTGAAGTCCGCGAAGCGGATGACCTCGTCCTGCTGATAGTGGTGCCCAAGGATGACCAGGCGCGATCCCAGCGCAGCCTTGCGCTGAAGGATGGCCTGCCCCATCTCGTCTTCGGTCAGGGCCGAGTACTTCGGCGGCAACGGCGGTTGAAAGAGAATCATGACCGCTTCTCCGAGGGCGTCACCTGGCAGATTCCACTATCCGATTATACAATGGTCGCGCCAGCCATGAGAGATCGGGTCCTTTAGGAACGGCGTTGACGAACCACGGCATCGGGTCTAGAGTGCGACCCGTCAAGCCGGGAGCGTTGATCCGATGGGGATTATGTTGCGAAACTCAGCAAGCTGTCGAGCGGCGTCGATGTTGGCCGCGATCGCCATCGCCGCCTGCCGGCCGCCGAGCGAGCCCCCGCCCACCCTCTATGAAGACTTAGGCACGGAGGAGCGCCCCCTGCTGCCCACGGCCTCAGTGTGGCACGATACATCGGTCGCGAAAGGAACCGCCGACTGGCACCCCTTCCGCAAACCCGACCCGGAGGCCAAGCCCCCCCCGTCGCCAGCCAATCCTCCAACCGGCGGCGCGCCCGCGAATGATGAACTGGCCGGCGAACTTCGCGAGGTCATCAACGAATTCAACGCCGTGGTCGCCGAGGGAAAAAACGACGAAGTCGCCGACTTCCTCATCGAAGAGCAAGCGGCGCCGGCCAAGCAGATCATCGAAGTCCTTCCCCGCTTCGCGGCCAAGCTCGCCGAATTGGCCGCCATCCTGCCGGGCAACAATGACAACCTCAAGAAGGTGGCCACAGCGCTGACCCTGGCGAAGATCCTCAAGCTCGACGTAACCGCTATTGAGTCCAAGGGCGCATCCGAGGCCGTCGGCAAAACACCGGACGGCGCCCACGAGGTGCGCTTCGTGCTGGCGAAGGAAGACGGCGAGGAGTTCTGGTACATCGACCACCCGCAAATCCGGGCGATGGGCCCGTCGTTGTCCGCCCTGGAGCAGAGCATCCCGCAACTCGACGGCGTGATCGCCGGAATCAAGTCCGGCCAGATCAGCGAAGAGATGGCCAAGCAGCAGGCCGCCGCCATGGATCAGATGCTCGGCAGCCTCATTCCGCCCGCCGCCGACGCAAACGCCGAGCAGGCGGCGCCCACTGGCGAGCCGGCCGGGGACGACGGCTCGAACGACAAAAACGGCGATGAAGGTTAGGGATTAGCATTCGCTGAGTCGATGCACGTCCGTGCGTCCCGGAAGGACGCATGAACCTAGCCCAGCGTTTCAACGCTGGGAAGCGATGTCCTCGGTCGACAAGTCCCGGAGGGACGGCCGAAACGCCCGATCCTCGAACTTTGGCGCTTCTGGATGCGACCAATGCCGGACGCCCCGCTCATCGCTCACAGCCTTGCGGAAGCCTATCTCTACCTGATGGCGAATCCCTGCCCCTCGTGCGGAAAAGGCCCCCTCCGCGGCCGCGAGCCATCGGCCTCCGGCAGCTCAGAGCCGCGAGCGCAAGCGAGCGGAGCCTTGGCTTCCCCTCCGCCTGTGACACTGAGCGCCGAGTGCACCTCGTGCCATAGCGCGTCGCCTTGGACATTTCAGCTTCCCAAGCCCCTCGATGCGAAGGAGGCAAATCCACCCCCGCTCCTGAACCCCACCGACGAGCCCTCGCGGATTCTCGACGTGGCCCAGTGGATCACGCTCTTTCGAATGATCTCCACCACGGCCGACAACCAATCCGACAAACAGGCGTCCCGGCGACTCCGCATCGAGGCCGGCCAGTGCCTCGAAGAAGCCCTCAAGTTCTACGAGCCGGACAACGACCTGCCGCCGACCGGGGCGTTCTTCCATCAAGGCTCGCGTGATCGGCTCCGCGCCAACCCCGAGCAGTTCTCGCGCCAGCGCCTCCTCGGCCTGCGGAACAAGCTGCCCACGGAGAGCCGCCTGCGACCGGAGTCTGACTAGGGCGTACAATAGGTGCTCGTGTTGAACGCACCGACGAATCCGAGCCGCGGGCTTCAGCCCGCGCGGACGCTCGATAGCCTGGACGGCCCACATTACGGGTCGCTCGCCCTCCGGGTTCGGACTGTCGCATTCTTGACCTCGTTTGCAGCGGCATCCGCTCCGGCCGTAGCGCAACTCAATCATGCGCAATTCCAGGAGCGCGTCGCGGCGCTCAAAGATAGAGTCGTCGCACTCGCCGGTGACGGCAGCGACTACCTCGATACGCTCTACTTCGGCTGGTTCGACCGCCCCTACGCCCGGGCAACGCTGGCCATCCTCGTCAAAGTCGTCGCCACCCTCGAACGCGAAGCCGAGAGCCGCGCGAATGGCGACAAGTCGATCGACGATGAAACGGTCGAGTCCATCCTTCGGTGGGTTGACGATGCGCTCTCCCGTGTAGTGCGATCGAAGCCCGAGAACGAGCGAGACCCATTTCGTGCGAGAATCACTTGGGGTGCGTTAATCAACGGACAACTTGGTCCTTTGTATGCGTTCATCGACGGCACCCAAGCAACCCCGCGGAATCCAGCACTTGGCGACTTGGATATCCTCGCAGCCCTGGGGCAGCGAGTGTATTCGTGCAACGATCCATCCAACTCCAAGATCGCGCAATTCCAGGCAAGAGCGCTGCGTGCCGAGGCGTTGGGAGTGATGGTTGCCGACAGAGTGCCACCCGGCGTCGCGGGTCACTGTGCCTCCTGTTTGTTGAACAATATGCCTCGTTGGCCTGACCAAAACCATCGACTCGTCGGAATACGCTTCCGGCACCTCGAAAGGACACGCGCCGGGGGAAATCTGGAGCCTTTGGAGTTCCCCGCAGTCATCGACGACCATGAAAGAGAGACTTTCAGCGCATCGCTCGCGCGTCGAGCAGCTCTACGTGGAGCGACGAATCGAACGACATATGCCGCCGTCTCTTGGACGCCGCCTACCTGGAAGATTGACTCCACACAAGCTTTGGCCGCTACAAGGGCCGCGATGTGGATGCACGCACTCGACGGGCAAAGACTAGCACTAGTTGATTCGTGGCTCGACCCCGAAGGAGACCCTACGCATGAACGAGCTGTGCTGATCGACCCGGCACTGGCTGAGACGATCGCCCACTCGTCACTTGACATGCTCCGTCTCGGTAAGCACGTCATCCCTTTCACAGCTCGTCCGAGAGTGGCCCTAGTCGTTCGGGACGATGTGTTCGCTCAGGAAGCCAGCGCCGGGGACACGCCGCGTGTGGCCGACGTATGGGCAGGGTGGGTGTTGCAGGTGTGGGAGACGCTGATCTCGCGTCAGATTCAATTCGATGTCGTGTCCGAAACGCGTGGCCGAGAAGCCGTTGCCGACTATTATCCGGTCGTGTTCCCGTTGCGGATCGAGCATGCGGCAGATACGCAGCGGCTGATCGAAAAGCTCGAGCGCCGGCTGGCCCAGGACGTAGAGCACGTGAATCGCCTTACGGCGCGGGAGATGGATGGGACGGTGGCGCGAGACGTGTTCCTGCGCAGGGGCGAAGCGCCGAATGGGAAGGCCTGCGTGGGCATCGTGAACATCTCCGAACGGGCACGGGTATTGAAACTCCGCGGCAGACCCCCCGTGGGGCCGTCGAAAGATGTCATCTCCGAGGAGCTGATTCCCGCCCCCAATGACCGCGTGGTTTTCGGCCCCTGGCAGGTGCGGCTGCTGTGGCCTGAATAAGGTCATAACCCACTAAACACTCGGCTACCCCCGCGCATCTAACAGTCGAACAGGGCGGGCGCATGGCGAAGGCTTCGCAGCGACAGGCCGAAAGCGGCGACGCGGACCGTGCTCGCCCTGCCTGCGCGACACTCGATGCCGCCGACCGCGACCGCCTCTATCGGCTCGCGTATCGGTTCGCGTGGAATCACGCCGACGCGGAAGACGCGGTGCAAAGCGCGGTTGCGACTGCTGTGCAGCGCGCCGACCAGCTTCGCGAGAGCGACAAGTGGTGGACCTGGTTGTGCTCAATCGTCGTGCAACGGTGCCGCGAGCTGCGGCGAAAGGAGTCGCTATGGCAGCGGCACGCCCCGCGATATGCCCACCTCACAACCGAAGATCACGGCCCGAGCGACGATCCAACTTCGGCGCTGTCCGATCGCGTGCGCGAACTGCTGCCCCGGCTGTCCGCCCGGCAATACGAGGTCATCGTCCTGCGGCACCTGCAAGGCATGAGCTACGACGATATCGCGGAAGTGCTGGGCATCTCCGCACCCACGGCCCGAGTCCACGCCCAGGCCAGTCGAGAGGCGTTGCGGGAGTTGCTCTTCGCGGAATCCCCCACTGGAGCGCAAGGCCATGAACTGTAACGACGCAAGAAAGCGCTGGCACCTGCGGTTCGACGACGGCGGTGCGGATCGCGCTCTCGACGAACACCTCGGCCGGTGCGCCGCCTGCCGCGCATATGCCGCGCAGATGAGCGACCTGTGCGCCGCCCTGGAACGCATCCGCGACGAAACCGAGGCCGCGCCTGAAAACGCGGCGCATTCCCAAGCCGCCCCGCGCCAAACGGGATGGATCATTCGGCTCGCCCCAGGAATCGCCGCGGCCGCGATGATCGCCCTGGCGCTCCTCGCGTACCGACCCGGTATAGCGCCTCCAACGAAGGACTCACCGGTCGCGACACCGGCGACCGAAGGACCGGCGCTGGGTATCACCCTGAAGGACGAGTCGAAGAGCCGGCTGATCGCCGTGGCTACCGCGACGGGCAACCCAGACGTGCAGATGTATCGTCTCTATCCGCGGTTGTCCGCGGTGAGCGCCGTGTCCCCGTGAAAGGCATCCCATCCAAGAAAAGGAGAACGACCGTGACCATCTCGATCACCAAAACGACATGCCTCGCGTTTGCCTTGCCCATCGCTATTGCGTGCATGGCTCGAGCCCAAGAAAAGAAAGCCAACGAGCTGCCTGGGGACAGCGACATCGTCCAGGCCGTCACCCTTACGCACGCCGCCGTCGAGGACGTCGCCGAGGCCATCAAGAACCTCCACCTTCCGGTGCGGGTCTCGCCGACCGCCGACAATCGCCTGCTGCTGCGCGGCGCGGCCCCGGACGTGAAGACGGTGATGGATCAGGTCATCGCCAAGGTGGACACGCCGCAATTATCCACGGCGCGCTCGACCGTCGAGTACATTCCCGTTTCGCACATTTCGTCGCAGTCCCTCCTTCCACTACTCGAGGCCGTCGTCCCTGACCCGTTCGGCCGGCACTATGCCCTGGACGCCGCGAATCATCTGTTGGTGGTGAACGCCCCGCCTGAATCCGTGGCCGCCATCCGCAAGCTCGTGCAGACCGTCGATCGGCCCGCGGAGTCTTTGCACATGCACTTCGCGTTCCTGCGGGCCAAGATCGGCACACCCACCGCGGAACCCTCGGGCATGCCCAAGGACCTCGTGCCCGTGGCCAGGGCCCTTCAGCAGTCCGGCTTTGCCAACCTTACCTTGATCGCTCCCGTGGGCGTCCACGCCAAGGACGGCGCTCACTTCGAGTCGCAGTCCACGTTGAACGTCCAGCCGGGCGAAGAGCGGACGGGCGAACTGAAGTTCTCCGTCGAAGGCGTTTCCCATCTCGCCGCCGATGGAGCGACCGTCCAACTCGATCTGCACGCCTCGGTCAGCGGGCGATACGCCGACCCCCCCAAGGAGCCCCAGTCGACCTGGTTTGAGCTGAAAACCTCGATCGCCGCCATGCTCGACAGCTACGTCATCCTCGCCGCCGCCCCCAGCTCCACCACCGACGGTGACGCCATCGTGCTGGCGGTCCGAATCACCCGCGGCTCGTCCGCAGCGTCGCATTAGCGCTTCGTCAACGGCGTGCCATCGTGCCGAGCCAAAGGGAGGGCGAGGCTCCTGCCGAGCCGGCTTGATCAAGGCATGACGCCTGGCTTCGGCTCGCCGGGAGGCTCGCCCTCCCAACACCCGCAGAATAAGCGTGGATGGGGCACTAACTGTGCAGGATGGTCATGACCTCGCTGCGCGTGCGCGCGTCGCTCTTGCAGGTGCCGCGCACGGCCGAGGTGATCATCACGCTCCCTGCTTTCTTGATGCCCCGGCAGGTCATGCACGTGTGCGTCGCCTGAAGCACCACGGCGACGCCCTTGGCCTTGAGCCGTTCCATGAGCAGGTCGGCGATCTGCGACGTGAGCCGTTCCTGCACTTGCGGTCGGTGAGCGAAGTCGTCCACCACCCGGGCCAGCTTGGAGATTCCCACCACCTGCCCCTCGGGCAGATACGCCACATGGGCCTTCCCCTCGAAGGGCATCAAATGGTGCTCGCACATCGAATGGAAAGGAATGTCGCGCAGGACGACAAGCTCGTCGTAAGTCTCGGTGAACGCGGCGGTCAAATGCTCGGCGGGGTCCTTGGTGAGCCCCGAGAACAACTCCTGGTACATCTTGGCCACCCGCCTCGGCGTGCGCAGCAGCCCCTCCCGCTGCGGGTCCTCCCCCACCGCGACCAGGATCTCTTGGACTGCCCGTTCGATGCGCTCTAGGTCCATCGCCCTATTTGCCCTGCGCTAGCCGTTCTGGACGGGAATCGTCAAAGATTCGCAGTTGGGCATGACCAGGAGGTTCGTGCCCTCCGCTGCCGTTCTCTTCGTCGCTTCGTGGCGGAGCCTGTCCTTGATGTACAGCGTCAAGGATGCCTTCATCTCTTCGTGCCTTTAGGTTTTCAATCTTGTCCAGTTGCCGCTCCAGCATCCGCGCCCGCGTGCCCGCCATCTCCTCGTATTCCTTTCGCGCGTCGTCGAGCCGCCGGCCCATCCTCTCCATCGTATCCACGAACTTGACCCACTGTTTCTGGAATTCCCCGAGCAATTCCAAAATGCGCTGCGAACCTTGCTCCACGCGGAAGCTCTCCATGGCCTGCCGGATCACCGCCAGGATGGCATACAAGGTCAGTGGTGAGCACAGCACCACCTTCGTTCGAATCGCATCGTCCAGGAGCGTCCCATCGTGCTCGTGAATGAAGCCGTAGACCTGTTCGTTGGGGATAAACACCAGGGTGTAGTCCACCGTCCCGTGCCCCGGGTCGATGTAGTCCCGCCCGGCCACCTCCTTCAAACGGCTGCGCACATCGCGAAGGAATTGCAACGTGCACTCGGCGCGCACGTTCTCGTCCGTTGCATCGAGGACCTTCAGGTAGTTCACCAACGGGAACTTCACGTCCATGTGTACCACGCGGTCGCCGGGCAGCGGAAAGGTGAAGTCCGGGCGAGCGCCCCCCTCCAGCGCCTCTTGCTTGAAATAGTTGACTCCCTCGATGAACCCGGCAAGGCGCAGCACGTCCTCGGCCATGCGCTCGCCCCACTGCCCGCGGCGCTGGGGATGGGCCAGGGCCTCGCGAAGTTGCCCCGTCGTGGTCTGCAACTGCCGCGTCGCTGCCGTGTTCGTGTCCAGGTGCTTTTGCATGGCCCCGTGCATTTCCATCCGCTGCTTTTCCACCGCCGTAATGACATCGTTGAGCGACGATAGCCGCACGCCCATCTCCTCCAGGCGCACGTCGATGAGCTTCTTCTTCTCCTCCAGTGTGGCAGCGCTCGCCGCCGCCTGGCCGTCCAGCCTGCTCTTGGCCACGGCCAGGAAATCGTTGGTATTGGCGGAGAGCGCCTCCCGCGAAAGCGCCGCGAATGACATGCGCATCTGCTCCACCATCGCCGCGAGTTGCTCGTCCCGCGCTTTCTGCGCCTCCCCGGGCGTCGAGCGCATTGCTCGCCATACCAGCACTCCCGCGACGATCCCCGCCGCCACCGCCCCGATCACCATCCCTGCCAGCAAAACATCCATGTTCGTCTCCTTGGCCTGCTGCGCGAGTCCTACCCGATCCGAGTCGATTCGACAACGCGACGAAGAAGAAGCCACCCTTCGGCCCGACCGCCGCTGCCATGCGGTCCCGACGTGGTTCCAGCCGGCCCTGCCGCCTCTTTTCCGGCGCGTTAGGTTGCGTTATGTGCGGGTGCTCTGGTCCGACGGTCACTAGAGGTAGGTCGGCGCGAGTCGAGTGCGCGGCGGCGCTTGACCCGTGGGCGGAGCCTCAGGGGCGTATTCGGGAACGAGCCGCTGGAGTTCGGACTGGAGCTCGCCGGCATTGGCGGCGTCGGCCAGGGCGATAAGGTTCTCAACGCCGCGACGCACGGCGGCGCGCTCTCCGGGGCGGTGTTTCCAGATCATGATCTTGGGGTGCGAAGTGTCGCCGATGTCCTCGCCCACGCAGAGGATCTCCTCGAAGAGTTTCTCGCCGGGGCGTTTGCCGGTGAAGGTGACCTCGATATCCACGTCCGGGCGCAGGCCGCTGAGGGTGATCATGTCCCGAGCAAGATCGACGATCCGCACCGGCTCGCCCATGTGCAACACGTAGATTTCGCCGCCTTTTCCCATGGTCCCGGCCTGCAGGACGAGTTGCGCGGCCTCGGGAATGGTCATGAAAAAGCGAGTCATGTCCGGGTGGGTGACGGTCACCGGCCCGCCGCGGGCGATCTGCTCTTTGAAAATCGGCACTACGCTGCCGCTGCTGCCCAAGACGTTACCGAAGCGAACGGTGACAAACTGGGTCACCCCCGTGCCGGTTTGGGTTTGAACGTACATCTCCGACACCCGTTTGGTGCAGCCCATGATGCTCGTGGGGTTGATGGCCTTGTCAGTGGATATCATGACCATCTTCTCCACGCCGGCCGCGAGGCATTCATCGGCGACGACGACGGTGCCCAGGACGTTGTTCTTCACCGCCTCACCGGGGTTGAGCTCCATCATGGGCACGTGCTTGTGGGCCGCGGCGTGGAAGACGGCCGAGGGGCGCTCCTGCGCGAGGATCCATCCGATCCGCGCACGGTCGGTGATGTCCGCTACGTACGGGATGACCTCTACGTACGAATAGACCTTGCGCAGCTCCCGATCGATCTCGAAGAGGTTGTTCTCGGCCTGCTCGAGGAGGATCAAGCGCTGCGGCCGAAACGCGGCAATCTGCCGGCACATCTCCGCGCCGATGCTGCCGCCCGCTCCGGTGACCAGGATGCGCTTGCCGTGAAGCTGCCGCCCGATCTCTTCGGTGTCGAGCTCCACGGGCTCGCGCCCCAGCAGGTCCTCGATATCCACGTCGCGGATGCGGCTGACCTGCACGCGGCCTTCGATCAGGTCCGCCACTGCGGGCATGGTGCGGAAGTGAACGCCGGTGCCTTCGCAACGTTCGACGAGCGCGCGAATCATCTTCGGCGTCGCTTTGGGCATGGCCATGAGCACTTCCTCCACGCTGAATCGCTCGCAGCTCTCGCGGATGCTCGCGGTGCGCCCGATGATCTCCACGTCGTGGATGCGCCCGTGCAATTCGGGCACGTCATCATCGAGGAAGCCCACGCAGTGAAATCGCTCGTGGCGGACGCGAAGAAGCTCACGGAGCACGGCCTCCCCGGCGTCGCCGGCGCCGCAGATCAGCACGCGGCGGGGGTTGATGGCCCGCTGCGGCTGGATGTCCTCGTAATAGAAGCGCACCAGGATCCTCGTAGCACAGACCAGCGCGATCGTCGCCGCCAGGTCCAGCGAGAAGACCGAGGACTGCGGCAGGTGCGGTCGCGGCCACGTGTCGATCAACGTCCCCCCCGTGAGGGCCTGCCATCCGTTCTCCAAAACGAAGTAGCTGGTCAGGAACAGAAACGTGCCCATCAGCGAGGCGCTGATCACGCCGAACAGATCGCGAAGACCCACGTATCGCCAGGAACCGCGATATTGCTTCGTCCAGAAGAAAACCCAGAGCTTCAGCGGAAGAGCGATCAGCAGCAGAGGCAAGTACAACTCGTCGAACCATACGTACGTTTCATTAGGCGTGTGCACCACCCAGTGGAAGTTGAACGCGAGCAGGAAGGCGGCGAGCAAAGCGAATGCAAAGAGGACCGCATGGGCGCAGACCACGAGCGGCGTCCGGAAGCGGATCAGCAGGCTCGGCGCAGGGGCACTCAGGTTGTCGTTTCGGTTGATCACAAAGCTCGAAGGGCGCCCGCGCCGGCTTTACGGGCGCTGCGACGATGCGCGGGCGGCGCGCATCTTGTCCGGCCAGAGGGCATAGGGCTTTCCAGGCCCTCGCTTCGCCAAGGCCTCCGCCGCCCGAAGGGCATCCTCTTCCACACCCAAATACCACAACACGAGCGTGTACAGAGCGTTCACGTCATCGTTCTGGTTGGCATCCTCCGCGGCCGGGCGCGCCTGAATCTGCAGCGCGTTGGCGTCGGCTACGTTGCCATAACGTTCACGCACCCGCAGGGGGTGTTGAAACAAAGCCTCATCGCGGCGTACAAGCTCGCCAAACAGCGCCAGCGCTGTTCGCCGCGCGCCTAAGGACAGGTACGTGAAGATCTCCCCCAGTCTCGCTTCATGGTCCGCCGGCTCGAGGGTGATCGCGGTCTCGAAAGCGCCGACCGCCTCGCGATAGCGCGCCTCACGGAACAGCGTCCAGGCCTCTTCACGCAGGCGTTGATGGGCGAACCGATCCGTCACGTCGAAGCGCTCATCGAGGGTCGGCGGCGCATCCGACGACGGCTCCACATCGGGCGCCAAGAACGGCGTGCGGACCACGGCCGAGCGCAGGTCCACAAACATGTTGCTGCGGGTCATCGCCCGGTAGATGGGCGCGTTGTGCGCCGTGGCCGAGATCAAGCCGTGTCGCCGGGTCAGAAGGTCCGACGGCTCGTCCGGATCGGTCGTTCGCTCCCGAGCGCCGAAACCCCCATAGCGTCGAAACGCCTTACGCTTCGCCGGTGTGAGCACGGGCTTGACGCTCGGCGCGGAATCCGTGCCCGTTGCCGCCAGACGCGCTACGGACCATACGTCGCCCGGCAGGGCAAACGGTTCCAACCCGCTTCGCTGCCCGAAGCGGCGCGTGAGCGTCTGATAACCCTGGTATGCGTCCCGCTCGGCGTCGTTTGCGAAAGAGCCAATCGGCCGCCAGCGCCCCTCCACTGGCTGCACGTTCCCATAGGCATCCGTCGGGTAAACGACTTCGCTGGCCGACCCTCCCGCTTGGCCGAACGCCATCGGACCAAGCGCTCCCATCAAGATCGGCAAGCCAAGGATGGTTCGCCTCGCGGCGCGATTCAACATCATGACAATCAATAGTTTACGGCCCGTGCAGTGGGCGGTGAATCGTCAAAGCCTCTGCGTCCTAGTTTTCGGCAGATCGTAAGGCTCAGGCGTATTGAAATCAAGATAAGGAGGGCAGTGCGAGCGCCAGCTCTCGGCAGACCCTCCCGATGTCGAATTGACGGGGACCGCTCAACAGGCGGGCAGCGTCGATACGGGGCCCGGCTTGGGGACTTTGGTGCCGCACTTCTTGCAGGTGCGGCGCTTGTCGTCCTTCCAGAAGGCCTCCATGGTGTCGCGGAAGTGCTCGACGATGTCCTTGCAGGCGAACTCTATGTCGCACACCAGCTCGCCGCACTTCTCGCAGTAGAAAACAAGGTGCTCCAGTTCGTCCGGCGGGCGTACGCGCTCCACCACGATGCCGATGGTGTCCGGCGGGCGCTTGGGGAGGTGAGGCACGTTGCCGGGGATGAAGAAGGTATCGCCCTCGCGGATGCGGTGGTTGACGGTCCGTCCGTCCTCGCGGGTTTGCACCACGATGTCGCCCTTCACCTGGTAAAAGAACTCTTCGGAGTCGGTGACGTGAAAGTCGTTGCGGGCGTTGGGCCCACCCACCACCATCACGAAGAAGTCCTCACCTCGATACAAATACTGGTTGCCCACCGGCGGCTTGAGGAGATGGCGGTTTTCGTCGATCCAACGCTTCAGGTTCAACGGCGAGAGCTTGGACATGGTTGCGTCCCTCCCCTTAGTCTCCGAACTTGATCCCTTGAGCCAGGGGCAGCTCGGTCGTGTAGTTGATGGTGTTGGTCTGTCTTCGCATGTAGGCCTTCCAGGAATCGGAGCCGGATTCGCGGCCGCCGCCGGTTTCTTTTTCGCCGCCGAAGGCGCCGCCGATCTCCGCCCCGCTGGTGCCGAGATTGACGTTGGCGATGCCGCAGTCGCTGCCCGCATGGGATAGAAAGCGCTCGGCCTCAAGCAAGTTCCGGGTGAAAACCGCGGAAGTCAGCCCCTGAGGGACCCCATTGTGCAAGGCGATGGCCTCGTCGAACGTCTTGTACGAGAGGATGTAGAGCACCGGAGCGAAGGTCTCCTCCTGCACGATCTTGAACTCGTTCCGCGCCGCCGCGATGCAGGGCGAGACGTAGCACCCGCCCGGATAGCGATCGCCGGAAAGTTTCTGGCCGCCGTAGAGGATTTCACCGCCTTCCTGCTTGATCCGCCCCACGGCTTTCATCATGGTCTCGACTGCGCCCGCGTTGATCAGCGGACCCATGAGCGTGCCGGGCTCCAGCGGGTTGCCGATGCTGACTTGCTTGTACGCCGCGATCAGCGCGTCGATGAGCTCCTTGCGGATGGACTCATGCACGATGATCCGCCGCGTGCTGGTGCAGCGCTGCCCGGCCGTGCCCACCGAGCCGAAGACGATCGCCCGGTTCGCCAGCTTCAAGTCCGCCTCGGGCGTCACGATGATGGCGTTGTTGCCCCCGAGTTCGAGGATCATCCGCCCCAGCCTCTTCCCGACGGACTCCGCCACTTTGCGGCCCATCCCGCAGCTGCCTGTCGCGGAGACCAAAGGAATACGGGGATCGTCGAGTAATCGCTGTCCGACGCTGCTGCCCGGTCCGATGACGAGGCTGAAAATCGCCGGGTCCACGCCGTTCGCTCGGCAGGCACGTTCCGCGATACGCGTACAGGCGACCGCGGTGAGCGGCGTCTGCGAAGATGGCTTCCAGATCACAGAATCGCCGCACACGGCCGCGATGGCGCTGTTCCAGGACCACACCGCGACCGGAAAGTTGAACGCGCTGATCACGCCGACCACGCCGAGCGGGTGCCACTGCTCGTACATGCGGTGGCCCGGGCGCTCGGAGTGCATGGTCAGGCCGTAAAGCTGCCGCGATAGTCCGACGGCAAAGTCGCAGATGTCGATCATCTCCTGAACTTCACCCTCGCCCTCGGCCAGGATCTTGCCGGTCTCCAGCGTCACCAGCCGCCCCAAGTCCTTCTTTGCTTCGCGAAGCGCGTTTCCCAATTGCCGCACGGTCTCGCCGCGGACCGGCGCTGGGACGGCACGCCATTTCAGGAAAGCTCCGTGCGCGCGGGCGGAGACGGCGTCATACTCCGCGGGTGTGACCTGACGAACGGATGCGATGACCTTGCCATCAATGGGCGAGACGGAGTCGAGCTTCTCCCCGCCCCCCGCCCACTCGCCGCAGAACCCCCCCGGGTTCACCGATTCGATTCCGAGTTTTCGTAGAACGCTGTCCATCGCAGAGTCCTTGCACCGACGCGCATGATAGCGCGTTCATTCGATCGTTGCCATTCCCCATTCAGCGCAGCCGCGTTCCGCACTCCGGGCACCGCCCGCTGCGGTTTCCAGTGAGGTCATACCCACAGTCGATGCAGTGTCCCCGCCACCGCCGCCAGAGCTGTCGCACCGGTCCGCGAATCACGGGGTAGGCGCCGCAGAACATGAGCAGGCCGGTCAATAGCCAGAATGGGAAGACAATCCACGTCGTACGGTACGGTCCCTGCTGCGTCGAGCTGACCCACAGGGATGCTTGCTTGGGCGTCGGGTCGAAGCGCAGCGGGTTTCGGAACTCGCTTCGCGAGGCCGTCTTCGTCGGCATGCTCAGTAATTCCAACCCGCACACGCCGTCGCGCACGTACACCCACATGGATTTGTAGAGCGTAAGATCGTAGCGATACTGGACGGGGCGCTGATGGCTGCGGTGCCACATCGCGATGCTCAGCGGGAGCACGACGAACGACGCGACGGCCACGATCTTGGCGAACATGCTGTTGAAGGAACCTCCTTAGCCCTTGGATGGCCATTCTACTTCGCCCGGTCCCGAAAAACAAAGCCGAGCGAATCTTGTGTTGTCGGGGAAACGCTATCCAGTGTAGCCGTCGAGTTTACCGCCCTTGCGCCGCGTCGAGCGTTCGGCGTATTGGCGCGCCTGCCTGGCAGAGCGGCGAAACAAGGACTTCCAATCGTCGCGTGCGGGTGAAGTGAGGGCGAGGTACTGGCGAAGGAAGCGAAGAAAGTCGCTTTGCGTCAGGCTTGGGGCGTCGAGCACGCTCGCGGCGAGACGGACGAGAGGTTGCCGGCGCTTCCCCCAGCGCCGCCGATGGAGCCCGTCGAGATCGACAATCCTCGCCCCGAACGGCTCGGCATCGCTGTCCTGCGAGATCAAGATGTTCGAGGCTTTCATGTCGCGATGGGTGAGGCCCGCGCGATCCAGCGCGGCGAGCAGCGAGGCGACGGATTCGATCAAACTCCCCTTGACGGAGCGAATCTGGGCGGGCGGCATCGACGACAGCCGGAGCACCATCTGGTCCAGGTCCATCATATCGCTCAGGAACTCGGTGACGAGCCAGGATTCGCGCGAGCGCCGGCGTTCGATGAGAGCCAACGGCCTGGCTGTGCCGACTCCGCACCGTAGCAAGGTCATCGCGCGGGCAAAGTTCCGCCGCGGTCGAGTCGCACGCAGCCGCTCCCAACCTTCCGCCAGGCCGCGGCGGCAAACGACGCGCATCGAAGAGCCGGCTTCCGGCGCGCCGTTCCAGGGCCCAAGCGCTTCGGCGACCTCGGCAGTGGAGGAATACTTGAGCACGCGATAGCCCGAGAGGCTCGCGCGATCGCGCACCAGTTGTTCAAGCCAATCGCGCCCCGCGGAGACCGCAGGCAATAGGATGGGCGCCCACGGGCCGGCGCACTCGACGAGCACTCGCCCGGACCACCCTTCGCTGAGCTGAACGAGGCTGAAGCGGTATTCGCCGGTTGCGGCCATGTTCCACTACTTGCGCCCGAAGAGCGGCAGCACTTCATCGCGAAGAAACCGGGCGATGCGCTCCGCGGCTAGGCGATGACCTTCGCTATTGGGGTGCTCATTGGCTAAGCTGACGCGCAGCGCGTCCCCGTCGCGGCCCGCGAAAGCCTCCAGAAGATCAAGATAGGGCACGTCGAGATGCGACACAAACTGCCGCATTTCGCGGTGTACGTCGGCGAGAGGGTAGTCTTCCAACCGCACCAGCCAGGGAAACAACACGACCGCGTACACGGCGTCGGTTTCCTCCACCGCCTGCTTGCACGCACGCACGTCGCCCTTGAACTTGGCCCATGCCGCGCCCCGCGCTGCGTCGTTGTCCCCACCGCGCATGTAGTCGAGCGTGCGGTTCCACGCCATCCAGTATCGAACCTGCCGCTCAGCGTAGCGCAGCACGAACGACCAGTCGCCGGTCCACAAGTCTCCGTCACGCACGCCATAGATTTCGACGATCCGGATGGTGTCAATCTGCAAGTCATTCAGATACACCACCTGCACCACAACGTCGGCAAAGAGCGTTTGTCGAAGCTTCAGGTACTTTTCCAATTGCCAACCGGGCGATGTGCCCCGAAATCCCAGATTAAGGCTTAGGACGCCGTCCTCCGGACCCAGGGAGAGGAGTTCCTGCACCAAATGCGGGAACGCTTCTTCAGGCTCCACCCCATCGCCGTACGTCATGGAGTCGCCCAGGAAAACAAGGCGCAGTCTCGCATCTCTCGCCGGGGGCTGATCCCAGGCCTCGCGCAGGCCCAGAGCGTTGAGGCGATAGTCGGTCCGTTCCCAATCTTGGTTCGCGGAGGACGGCTGAGCCGGCGAGCGCACGTCGAAGATGCGAAAGGCGGCTTCCGCCACCGCGAATGCCGACAGCGCGGACACAGCGACGACGATCATTCGGAAACGCGTGCGCCGCCGCCTCGCAAACCACGCATCGCTCTGACGAAGCGCAACGAAGCTCTCAGCCCTGCCGCGCGCCCGAACAAGATCGACCGCCACGCCCATCCATCTCGCCTGCAGAAAGAGGACCAATCCTGCGATGAGGGCGCCCAGCGCCGGGCCGCCGCGCCATTCTCCGATCTTCTCCAAGATCACTTCGGCATAGACGGTGGAAAGGAACGTGCCGACAACGATGGGAAGCAGCACTGCCGACACGCCGCTGGCGTAGATCGTAGCGCACATCCATGGATTTGCTAGCCGCGCTCGCAGCAGATCTGTACTCCTTGGTCGGCGAAGCGAAGGTTGCGGCGCCGCTGCTTGGAAGCTCACCCCGCCTCCAAGTCCACCCGTTCCCGCCAGGCCGCATCCAGCGCCGCAAGCTCCGCCGTCAGGGCGTCGACCTCCTCGCCCAGCTCCGCCAATTGCTCTGGATCCTTGCACACCGCCGGGTCGCCGAATCGCTCATGGAGGGCTGCGAGGCGGACTTCGCGATTCATCACCATCTCTTCGATCTGCTCGATGGACAACTGATCATACTCCGATCGGCTGGACTTCGCTTTCGGCCGCTCCGCAGCGTGGGCCTTCGCTTTCTTCACCGGCCGCGTTTCAGCTTCGGCCTGCCCGCGCTCCCGCTCAACCTGTTCCAAGTAATGAGTGTAGTTTCCGCTGTAGAGCCGGCACCCTTCACGCCGCATCACCAGAAGGCGCTCGACGATCCGATCCAGAAAATACCGATCGTGGCTCACCGCGATCACCGTCCCGCCGAACTCCAACAAAGCGTCCTCCATCGCCTCTCGCGACGGAATGTCCAGGTGGTTCGTGGGCTCATCGAGGATCAGCAAGTCCGGTGCGGAAAGGATCAAGGACGCCAGCCGAACCCGCGATTGCTCGCCGCCCGAAAGCGATCCGAGCGACTTGAAGGCATCGTCGCCGTGAAAAAGGAACCGTCCCAGGTAGCTCCGGGCGTCTTGCTCGCTGAAGTCGGTTCGCGCCGCGCGGATCTCATCCACGATCGTTCGCGTGGCGTCCAGCACGCCCGCGTCTTGCGCGTAGTAGCCGAGCCGCGTTTTTCGAGCGATTTCCACGGTGCCAGCGGTTGCGGCCAACTGTCCGAGGATGATCTTCAGCAGCGTCGTCTTTCCCGTTCCGTTGGGTCCAGTGATGCCGAAGCGTTCGCCCAGACGGACTTGGAAGCCGACGCCCGCGAACAGCGGCGTGTCCGCAAAGCCCATGGTCAGGTCGTCGGCCCGCACGCTGATGTCCGTATCCGCGGTGATCGTACGCTTCTCAAAGCGAATTCCCGCCTTTCTCTTGGTGCGCGGCGCCTCGGTCACAAGCTCGCCCGCCTCGAGCCGGCGCTCCAGACGCGTGCGGCGGCCCTTGGCCTGCTGGCTGCGCTGACCCGCAAGGTGCTTGGCGATGTATGCCCGCTCCTTGGCGATGAACTCCGCGTGCTTTTCGTAGTCGCGCTGCTGGGTCAGTTCCAAGCGTTCCTTGGTCTGCGCGTAGTTGCTGTAGTTGCCGGGGAAGCTGCGCACCTTGTGGTTGGCGACTTCCACGATGCGGTCGCACAAGCGGTCGAGCAGGTACCGGTCGTGCGAGATCACTACCGCGCCGCCATGATGACCGGTAAGGAACTTCTCCAGCCAGCGGACCGCGTCGATGTCCAGATGGTTCGTGGGCTCGTCCATGAGCAGGAAGGGTTTGTCTTCGAGCAACAGCTTGGCCAGCGCCGCCCGGCAGCGCTGTCCGCCGGACATGACCGACATCGGCTTAGAAGACTCTGCCTTGGAGAACCCCACCCCGCCGAGGATTTCATTCATCCGCGTCTCGAAAGTGTGTCCGCCGGCAGCCTCGAATCGTGCGTGCAGTCGATCGTACTCGTCCATCAGCGAGGCGGCGGCGGGATCGTCGTGCCTTGCCGCGATCTCATCCGAGAGGCGGTGCAGCCGCATCTCCACCGCTAACAACTCGCTGAACACGGACCCCACTTCCTCGAAGAGCGTGTGGTCCAGCGAGATATCGGGGTCTTGTCGCATATGCCCGATTTCCGTGCCCCGCGCGACCGTCACCGTCCCAAGGTCGGGGGCCAGTTCCCGCGTGATCAGTCGGAAGAGCGTCGTCTTCCCCGCGCCGTTCGCCCCCACCAAGCCCACCGTCTCACCGGCGTGCAGCTCCAGGGAAACGCTGTCCAGCACGACCTGAGTGCCGAACTGCTTCATCACGTTCTGGAGAACGACGAGGCCCATGGCATCGACCCGCGGATGTTGCCGCCTTTAGGCATCCGAATTATTTATCGCGTGGGACACCGGCGGTATCGATTTTTCACACGAATGCAGGTACCGGAACTTCATCGTAGGCGGGGAGGTGCATTGTCGAAAGCAACTCGTAGCGCATGGAGAGATTGTACCCTGACGGCGACGGCGATCAATGCAGGGCCTAGTTTCGCGCCCATGCCGCTACAGATGACGCGAACGGTTTACCGCAGCGTACTCAAGGCTGTGGGTCAGATTCGTCCCATCAGCAGGAGGATGACCAGGATCAGCACGATCAACCCGATCCCTCCGCTGGGGTAGTACCCCCAGTTTCGGCTGTGGGGCCAGGTGGGAAGTGCTCCCAGAAGAAAGATGATCAACACGATCAGGAGAATGGTGGAAAGCATTCGCGGGTCCTTTCACGAGAGCCAAAACGAGCAGCGTCGCTCTTACCAACTCGTCCGCGGTGACGTGTACCGCCAAGAAACTATAGCCTGCTCCACCGAGTGTTTCCGCGTGGTGTCAACGAGATGGCCTTACAGGGACGTAAGCCCCATGCGTGCGTGCCCCCACGATGGGGAGTGGGGCACGCAGGGAAATCATGGGAAGGCGGAGCTGTCCTACTCTTCGTCTTCGACAGCGACGGCGGGGCCGAAGGCGATGAAGTAGCCCTCTAGCATGCGCAGGGCCTTGTCGCGGATTTCGCCGAGGTCCAAATCCTCGAGACCCTCCAGCGCCAGCGGCGTGGCAAAATAGAAGTACTGCCCGCTCTCGCGGAAGTGCTCGACCGGGGGGTCGGGCCACTCCAACCCCGCGTCGCTGAATCCCAGCCCCACGAACTCCTGCATGGTGTCGCCGGATTCTTCGATGGCCGTCTCGCACTCTTCGCTTTTCCAGCGATCGTCCGTCAGGAAGCCGACGCGGATTTGCGGGATGTGCGGTCGAAGGGCGATCTCGAACCAGCACTTGGGCGCGGGTGCGAATCGCGTGGCCAATACGGATTCATCTTCGCGATCGACGCGCTCCATGGGGCCGTAGCGGTCGTCGCTTGCTGCGGTGTCCTCCACGTACGCGCGGAACGCTTCGATCCGCTCCCGCTCTTTTTCGCTTAGAGGCATTGCTTAGCCGCTCCCATCACCGTCGATTCATCCACCCGCCCGCGTTCACCTTTGACTCGCTTCGGGTCCACGCGACTGAGCACCCATCGCCGTGCCAGCGTAAACGGTCGCGTCAGCCGAGTATAGGCCCGCACGAACCAAGGCTTTCGATACGATGCCGCGAGCTGCTCTGGCGTCAACTGATCCGGCCGCGTGCGACGCTGGAGCTTGAGCAGGTGATACCGGTCGCCGGCCTGCAGCCAGGCGCGAATCCATCTTGCCGGACCGAAGTCCCCGCCCAATCGCCGCGGCCAGTACCAGGCGATCTGAAAGTCGATCAAGTACGGGCGCCCGTCCGCGCCGACGAGCACATTGTCCCGTTTCTCGAGATCGACGTAGGCCATGCCCTCATGATGGACCGTCGCAATGAGCGCTCGCAATTGGCCGTGAAAGTCGTCGGGCAATCGTCCGGCCCCTGATAGGGTGGACCCCTCCACGAACTCCCGAATGAACCCCGTTTTGCACCACCGTCCCAGAAACCGCGGCACGCCTTGAACTCCGTCGAGCCGACGCAGCATCGCCTCCTCTCGGCGGGCAAGGATCCAACCCACCCAGCTCAAGGGAATCAGGAAGAAACTCGCCTGCCGCTCGACCTTGAGGATGACCTTTTGTTCCGCGCCTTCGTAGAGTGCGGTAGCGGCAAAGAAGTCGTTCTTGTAAGTCTGGCGATGGGAGTAGGTACGCTCATCGAGCACAATCTGCGAGGGCAAAGGACGTTTGCCCATTGCCTTCAGCGCCGTCGGACATGTGCGTGGGGTCGGCATTCTAGCGGCATCCGATCGATGGGTGTTCGTCCCAGCGGCCCTCAGTCCGCGGCCATGATTGTAGTTCGACGCGCTCGCGTGTCCAATGGCGACTCGGCCTGGTGCTGAGGATTTCGTGCGGAAACTCGTCGAGACCACCTTACTGTTCGTGTTGATCGTCGTCGCAGCCTTGCGCCCTCTGATTGCCGAGAGTTACGATTCCGGTGGAAGCGCTCTGACCGCCGCACTCGAGTCGGTCGCCGACCCGCGCCCCCTTCACACTCTGCTGATCGATCTTGCGATATTGCTCGCCTTCTGCGGCTGGGCCGTGTGCCACACGCTGGGAAAAGAACCGTATCGAAAAACGGGTCTGGAGTGGGGGCTCGGACTGATCGCCGCCGCGGGTGTGGTGTCGTGCCTTGCGGCGAGCAACAAGCGGCTCGCAGTGAACGCCACCATAGACTGGCTTTGTGCCCCGCTGCTGGCCATCGCCCTCGCCAACCTCCTGCGGAGCGCTTGGCTCCGACACGTCCTTCTGTCAGCCGTGATCGCCTCGGCCATCGCCCAATCCGTTCAATGCGTGGAACAGGCCGCTATCGGCTTCGACGAAACATGGCAGCACTACTACTCCATCCGCGAGGATTTATGGGCCAAGCAGGGCGTTGAACTGGATTCTGCCAAGGCCGAGCAGTTCGAGCATCGGCTGCGCGCCCGCGAAGCCACCGGCTTCCTGCAACACAGCAACCTCACCGGCTCCTATCTCGTCTTGGCGGGCCTCGCGGCACTCGGCATCTGCATTTCCCGGTTCCGACAAGCGGGCGGCTTTGCAGGTTATGTGCCCGCTGCGTTCCTGGCGATATTGATCGCCATTGCCCTTGTGCTGACAAAGAGCCGCGGCGCATTTGTCGCGGCACTTGCCGGCCTGCTCGTGTTCGCCCTCTTTCGCATCGCTCGTCGCTTCCCGCGATGGCCGCGGCGCCCGCTGGTATGGGTCGGCTGGGGGCTGTTCTCGCTGGGCCTGGGCATGGTCATCGCCTGCGGGTGCATCAACGGCAAACTTCCCGGCGTCTCACTGATGTTCCGTTGGCAATACTGGTCTGCCTCGCTGGCGATGTTCCTTCGCCATCCGCTCACCGGGGTCGGGCGCGAGAACTTCGGGCGGCACTACACCCAGTTCAAGTCCATCGAGAGCCCCGAGGAGGTCGCCAATCCGCACGACCTCTTCGTACAGGCCGGCTGCGACTGGGGCATCATCGGTCTCGTCGGGCTCGTCGTTATGCTGATCGGCTGGACGTGGCGAGCGGCCGCGCCCACTCAAATGGAGACCGTCGCGAAGGACAGGTCCCGCAATTGGCTCGCGTGGGCCATATCGCTGATTGCGGTCATGACCCTCGTTCGACTCCCTTTGCTTGGCAGCATGAATGCGAACTTTCTGTACTACTCGTCGATGGTGATCGGGTTGGCCTGGCTGTTCGGATTCTGGATCGTCGCCGGTCGGACGACAACACACGCGTCCGCCAACGCCGCGATCATCCGGCACGGTGCTATCGCGGGCCTGCTCGCATTTCTGGTTCACGACCTGATCAACTTCGCCCTCTTCGTGCCCGCCACGGCCACGACGTTTTTCGCCCTGCTCGCCTACACGGTTTGCGATCGTGAGGCCGGCGGATCGTCGGTGCAACGTTCTAGGACTTTTCATCGGTGGCTGCCCGCCGGTCTGGGAATAGTGATGGTCGGCATTGTGACGCCCGTCGCCATCGTTCCCGTCGCGCGGGCGGAGCGCGAGCTGATAAAGGCAGCGGCTTCACCGGTCCTTCCGCAGGGCCTTGAGGCGCAGCCGGCGCTCGCTCATTTCGACGCCGCAGCTGCCGCGGACTCACTCGACCCCACGCCGCAGCTGGCGAAGGCGGAGTGGCTGATGGCCCTTTCGCAGGCCACGCCGGATCAGCGTATCGCCGCGGAGCGCGCCGCAGTCGACGCCTTGAGCGCCGCCATCGCCCGCGATCCATTGAGCATCAGGCTCTGGCGCTTGCGTTCGCGCACGCACCTCTCGCTCGGTCAATCGCTGAGCAGCGCGCCCGAGTACGCCGTCGCGATCGAAGACGCCAAGCACGCCATCGCTCTCTATCCGGCCAGCCCGACGGACTTCGTCTTACTCGCCGACGTGCAGGCCGTCGCCGGCGAAGCCCTTGCCTCTGATGAGCTGATGGAAAGCGCCGTCATGAACTACGCCCACGCCCTGGTCCTGGACGACCAACGCCTCCCCTGGGAAGTGCTCCGCCGCATGCGACCCTCCGAAAAAGCCGCCATCCAGGCCAAGCTCAAACGCATCCGTCAAAATCTTGAGAGGTAGCCCGTCGCCCACAGCAGCGGCTCTCCGCCCACAACGATCGGCCCGCCCGTCCCTCGCTCGCCCATCGGCTAAGTGCCGAATGCCCGTATTGTCGATAGGATGCTCGCGTGGAACTCACCGTCCTACCGAGACGACCTCAGACGCAGCGGCGACTGCCCGCGTGGCTCAAGCGGCCGCTGCCATCCGGCGACTTCGGCCACACCGTCCGCGTGGTTGAGGAAAGCGGCGTGGCCACCGTCTGCCAGGAGGCGCGGTGCCCGAACCTCTCCGAGTGCTGGTCGAAGCGACACGCCACCTTCATGATCCTGGGACACAAGTGTACGCGGCGATGCCACTACTGCGCCGTGGAGACGGCGCGCCCCGATCCGCCGGCCCACGACGAGCCCGATCGACTCGCCCAAGCTGTCGCCAAGCTTCACCTTCGCCACGTGGTGATCACCGCCGTCGCCCGCGACGACCTCGACGACGAAGGCGCCGGGCACTTCGCGCACTGTGTTCGCGCCATTCACGAAGCGTGTCCCACGACCACGGTCGAAGTTCTGCCCGCCGATTTCCACGCCCGACCCGACTGCATTCAGGCGCTCTGTGATGCCTCGCCGGAACTCTACAATCACAATCTGGAAATGGTCGAGCGACTCACCCCGACGATCCGTCCGCAGGGAAAGTATCGGCGCTCGCTGGACGTGCTGCGCGTGGTCAAACAAGTCGCGCCTAGCATCATTACCAAATCGGGCCTCATGGTAGGCTTGGGCGAGACCGTTGATGAGCTGTACACAGCGTTCGATGATCTTCGCGCTGTGGACTGCGACGTGCTGACCATCGGTCAGTATCTGCAACCCACCCTGGACCGCCACGCGGCGGTGGTTCGCTACTACACGCCGGAGGAGTTCGAGCTGCTCGGCGATCGCGCACGTTCGCTGGGTTTCGTCAGCGTGGCCAGCGGCCCGTTCGTCCGATCCAGCTACAACGCCGCCGAAGTCTTTGACGAGAGCCGCAGGCGATTAGGTGAGAACACGGCCGCCGGTTGCTAATGGGCTACCCGCGCCGACGACTCCGCGCCGAGGCCTCGATCGCCAATCCCGTTGCCTCGTCGACGCCGGGTGGCGTCGCCAACAGGCGCTGCTTAAGGACTCGGCCGACTTTAAACTTCACAGTTTTTCTGCATGGGACGTGAACACGATCGAGCGTCTTTGGATTCTGGGCAGCTCGTGATGCCCGAATTCTGGCCTCAAACACCCCGAAATCGCGGAATTCGAGCCGGTTACCGTTGCCCAGCTCTTCGATAATGGAGTTCAAGAACGACTGGATGATCGCCTTTACGAAGTTGCGCTTGACTCCCTCGGTTTCGGCGATTCGGTCGATGAGTTCTTTTTTCGTGACGGTGGCCATGCGAGAACCCTGTGATCCCCGCGGACACTCCCGCCCGCGGGCCGCCCTGCGATTGATCTGTTGAGGACTCGGGCAGGGTCGGCGACATGCGTCGCGACGCTTCCGGCGAGGCCCATCGGGGCTGCGTCCGGAAAGTGCCGCCCGAACGCAAGTCATCGTACCACAAAGGGTTCCGTCATTCAAGGCAGTTATACACAAGGTGGGAAAGGGGTGGTTTCTGGTGCTGTTTCTACCGGCGGGTATGGCCGACGCGGACGGAATCGAACCGCCGATAGGGCCGGTCGTGGTCCGTACCGGACCAGCCCTGGCGGTCCATGATCCACTCTCGATAGGTGATGATTTCGTCCGGGGCGTCGTAGACCACGGTGACGGGCCATTCCGAGCGTGGAAGGTCCGTTTCGGTCGTTTCCAGTGGGGGCGGATTGAACACGAGGTGGGCGCGGGGGGACGCCTGGCGGACGCTCCAGGGTCGCCGGTGGTCGCAGCAGCCGGGCAGCACAGCGGCGACCAGCGCGACCAGCAAGGCGACTTGTGGACCGAATTCGTGTTGCGTTCTTTCCACCCCGGGAAGCACCCTTCATCCTCCGCCTTGGGTGTGTGCCAATCGGCGTGCGAGCACTGGGCAATCGGGGGCGATTCCCATAAAGCTGGGCAGCAATCGCCGGCGAGAGGCTGACGGGCCGGGGGTGGGAGGCGTGGAGAAGATGGGAAGGGCGCGACGGTTGTTCCGAACCGTTGCGGGTAAGTCTCGCTTTGGTGGGATCGGTTCACATGTTTGAGATCAGCGAGTTGAATCGTGTCATCAAACGCCTGTGAGCCAAGGAGGCGGTCTTGAAAAAAGCCGGTTCGAGATTCGCTGTAGTTGCATCCCTGCTCGTGGCCGTGGGTTGCCACCGGCCGGCGGATAAAGAGCGATTGGGAAAGACCTACTATCTCGAGGGCGCGGGCAATTGGAACTGGGGCGGGTCGACCGTGGCCGAGGGGCTGCAGCACGCCGGGTACGCGGGCGACGTAGAGATCTTCCTCTGGACCACGTCGTTCAATCCGTTGATCGATCAATTAAACGTCGTTGCCGCCAAGCTGCGGTCGGTGGGGTTAGCGCGGAGGATCGAGGCCTATCACGAACGATACCCTCACGCCCGCATCAACATTGTCGCCTTGTCCGCGGGCACGGGGGTCGCCCTGTGGGCCGTCGAGCAGCTCGAGAACGTCAAAGTACACAATGTTTTGATGTTCGCGTCGTCGCTCGCGCACGACTACGATGCTTCGGCGGCGCTGGCCAACATCAGCGGGGCCATCTACGTGTACCACTCTTCGCGCGACGACGTGCTCAAGCAGGTCGAATTGATCGGCACCATCGACGGCAAGCGCGGCGTACCGGCCGCAGGCCTGGTAGGGCTAGTGAAACCAGTGGGATTCGAGGAGCGGATCGTCAACGTGGCCTGGGACCCGCACTGGGAGCGCTTCGGCTGGCGCGGACGACACTTTGATTGCACCGATCCCACCTTCGTGCGCGAGGTGATCGCCCCACACCTGATGAGCAGCGCGCCCGCGGCGTCCTATCGCAGCGCACAGTCCTACCGTTCTACGATGGCGCTCCCGCCATGAAGCGTGATCCAGCTCCATCCGCCAAAGATGATGCGTCGTAGATGAACCGCAAAACTGATGGAACTCATCGCCCGTCTTGACGAACCCGACGCGCTGATAGCATCGAAAGGCGGCCGGATTGTCGGGAAAGACGATCAGCGACACGCGCTCGGCGGCTCTCTGCTCGAACGCGCGGGTGAGGAGCATGCGCAAGAACATCGCCCCCAGGCCTCGTTGCCGCTGATCGGGTCGAACCACGATGTGACCGAGCCAAAAATGACTCGCCCGGCGGCACATCGCATTCAATTCGCCATAGGCTTGGGGCGACGAGTCATCCTCCCCCGCCAGGACGAAGGCTTCACCGCCCTCTCGTTTCCACGCCAGGACCTTCGCCGCGGTGAGGGGCGGCGGCGTGTTGGGGGCGAGCCAGCGCAGTTCGCCGGGCGCCGCCCAACGGGCGATGGAAAGTGCGTGCCGCGGTTCGAACGCGGCCAGGCGAAAGCCGAGAGAATCCGTCGCCCCCGCCGCCGGCACGACCGGCGCAGGCGGGCGACGGAAGGCACGCTTTTGCGGAATACACTCAACCGCTGCCGCCATCGCGCTCGGAGTTCCCGCCGGCCAGGCCTGGCTCGGCGTCCCACGGAAGACCCTACTGCCCGAGACTGGAGTCGAACCAGCACGGCCTTACGGCCACAAGCACCTCAAGCTTGCGCGTCTGCCAATTCCGCCACCCGGGCGCCTGCTCCGCCGTGCAGTGTAGCCACCGCGGGGTCGCGGTCAACGTCGCGTGTCTTGATGAGCCGGGATCGGAAGGCTGTTCACGCTTCGAGATCGACATGGGTCCGGCCGTCTTCGCCGGTGGTGATGCCTGGCGGAGAACCGGGTTCGTCCGCCGGCGGACTCGCTTCTTCTTCGAAGGGGCGGCCCTGCCCGCCCTGGCCTTCGGCGTCGGTGAAGACGGCCGTGTCGGCGTCGGTGGTTTCGACGGTGGTACCGGCATCGTTGACGGTTTTGACTTGGCGCGTGGCGGCGTGGGCCTGGCCCGCACGATGGGCTTCGCGGTCCTTGGTGACCTCGCGGGCCTGAAAGCCGGCCTGTGCGGCCGAAGCGGCGATGTCCGACGGGATCTGGGACATGCCCGTTGTATCGGAGAGCCTGCGGGTGCAAGCGTAGCAGGAGCGACTATAATTCACGAGGAATGTAGGCGCGGCGTCAACCACAAGCGGTGGCGCTGTCGTGAATCGCGCTAGCCGTTGCGGTGTAGCGAGGAGTTTGTTTGCCGCTGCTTGGAGTCAACATCGATCACGTGGCCACCGTGCGTCAGGCCCGGCGGACAGACGAGCCGGACCCGGTGTGGGCGGCCGTGGAGGCGGAGCTGGGCGGCGCCGATGGGATTACGTTCCACCTGCGTGAGGACCGGCGGCACATCAACGACCGCGATGCGCGGCTGCTGAAGCAGACCGTCGCGGTCAAGCTCAACATGGAGATGGCCAGCGACGATCGCATAGTAGCCATCGCCGCCGATCTCAAGCCCGACCAGTGTACGCTCGTGCCGGAACGGCGAGAGGAATTGACCACCGAAGGCGGGCTGGACGTGGTGCGGCACAGGAAGCAGGTCGCGGCCGCCGTGGAGCGTTTGCGAGAGGCGGGCATCGTAGTCAGTGCGTTCATCGAACCCATCGCAGAACAGGTGCAGTCCTCGGCCGACATCGGCTTTCAGGCCGTCGAGCTGTGGACGGGGGCCTACGCTCACGCCCAGACGCCGGCCGACCGGGAGCGGGCGCTGGTCGCTTTGCGCACCGCCATCGCCCTCGGTCGCAAGCTGGGCCTGGACGTTCATGGCGGGCACGGATTGACGTACCGAAACATCGCCCCCATTGCCGCCCTGCCGGGATTCGGCGAATTCAACATCGGGCACTCCATTGTCTCCCGCGCGATGTTCGTCGGCATGCGCGAGGCGGTGAGGGAGATGAAGCGACTGCTCGATCGCCGGGCGCCGAAGGAGACTGGATAGAGTGGATGGACGGCCACAAGTGAACCTACCCTTGCGCGGGTCGATGACCGCGATGGTGACACCGTTTCGCGGCGGCGAGGTGGATTATGCCGCGATTCAGCGCCTGGTCGATCGGCAGATTCAAGGCGGGACGGACTGGCTGGTTCCTCTGGGGACGACTGGCGAGACGCCGACGCTCACGGAGGAAGAACGGGCGCGGATTCTGGAGGCCGTAATCGCCCGCAGCAGCGATCGCCGCCCGGTGATGGTCGGCACAGGCACGAACTGCACGGCCACGACCATCGAGCAGACGAGGCGGGCCGCGGCCATGGGCGCGGATGCCGCTCTGGTGGTTACGCCGTATTACAATCGTCCGCCGCAGGAGGGGCTCTATCGGCATTTCGCGGCCGTGGCCGACGCCGTGGAGCTACCCATCGTTCTCTACAACGTGCCGGCGAGGACCGGCGTGTGCATGAGCAATGATACGATCGTGCGCCTGCGGGAGCGGCACTCGAACATCGTCGCCGTGAAGGACGCTACCGGGACGGTGGACGCAGCGACCGATCTTCTCACCCGCTGCGACATCGCCGTGCTGGCGGGCGACGACAATCTGACGTGGCCGATGATGGCCCTGCGCGCGGTGGGCGTGGTCAGCGTGATCGGCAACCTGCACCCTGCCTGGATGAAGGGCCTCGTAGCGGCCGCGCTGGAGCGCGATGTCGCCACGGCGACCTCCCTGCATCGCAAGGTGTGTGACCTGGCGACGGCGATCGCCCCGTTTGGACCTAATCCGATTCCCATCAAGACGGCCATGGCGATCAGCGGCTTGATCGAAGACGAGTTTCGTTTGCCCCTTTGTTCGCTGGGTCGCGAGGATCGCGCCGAGCTGGAGCGAGTCCTTCGCCGGCACGAAGCGCTCGAGGAGTGTGCGGCGTGAGCGAGGCATCGAGTTCCGTCATGACCACTCGATCACACCCCAGCATCGTCGATCGAGCGGCGGTGTGGGCGTCGTGGCTGCTCGCCGGAGCGATCTTCCTCACCATCGGCTGGCTGGCCATGGCGCCCGACGATCCCCAAGGCGCGGTCAGCATTCTAACCCGGCGTCACGCCCCGCTGATGCTTCTACAGGCGTGCGCTCTCGCCGGCATCACTGCGGCGCTGGCCACGGTGATTGCGGGACGACAGCTTCCGCACGTGGGCACGTTTGCCGCGGCGATCGGCCTCGCCGCCGTGTCCCTGCGCGGCGAATCCGCCGTGTATCTGCTGCTTCAACGGGCGGATTCCGCTTCCGCCACACATGCCGATCTCGCCGGGAAGCTCGCTTTCGAGGCGATCCTGTGGTTCGCCATCCTGGGGCTAGCGGCGCTGGTGACGGAGTTTGTCAGCGGCTGGCTAAAATGGCCGCGGCCCAAACCGGACGTGCGCCGCGGCTGGCAACATGCGATCGTCGCCGGCGGCGCGGGACTGGCCGTGTTCTACCTTCTGGGCGGCGGCGTCACTTCGCGGGCCATCGCCCACGGGCAGGCTTGCTTCCTGGTCGCCGCGACGGTTTTCCTGTCAGGGTATCTGGCCCATCGCCTGGCGCCCGTGCGATCGCCCCACGCGGCCATGGTCGCGGTCGGCGCCCTTGCCGTCATCGGTTTCGGGCTGGCTCGGCTGATACGCGGCGCTGCCGGGCTTCCGGCCAACGTGCCGGCCAGCCCCTTTCTTCGAGTACTGCCCATCCAGTTCATTTCCGTCGGTTTCGCGTCGGCCATCGCAACGTATTGGTATATGTCGTCACGCGCGGCCGATACGTCTCCGCGCGATGAGACCATCGAGCGAAACCACGAAGATGACCGTTAATGTCCGTCACCCGTTCGCGCTTGGAGGGCCTCGACGCGCTGCGCGTGCGTGTCCTTCGCGAGACGGAGCAGGCGTTGCTTTACGGTTTCGAGCACCCCGATAGGATGCAGCGAATCCCCGTGGTCCAAGTCGGCAAAGGGTCGTTCTCATCGACGTTCGCGAAGCAGTTCTGGTCACGGACGTTGGAATGTGCCGAGGTGTGAAGCAAGACCCCCGCGATAGGCCCAGAAGGCAGCGGGATTGTGCAACGCTAACGAGGCCGGGGGACTTCGACGCCTTCTTTTTCGACCTTGCGAACCGACTTGCGGGATTGGCGGCGCTTGCGCTCGGAGGGTTTTTCGTAGTAACTGTGCCGTTTCATGTCCCGGATAAGGCCTTCGCGCTGGCACAAGCGCTTGAAGCGCTTGAGCATCTGCTGCACCGACTCGTTGCCTCGCGGCCTGACTTTGATCAAACTCCAAACTCCCTTCGCACCTTGCGACGCGGAAACCCATGCCTGTGAGAAACGCGACCGATGCCTTGGCGACCCGAAGGCGTGCGCATCGTACGCCAGTCCATCGGTTTTCGCCAGCCCTGGATTTCGCAGGGCGTTCGGGCGTATAAGGGTCCTATAAGTAAATGCTTGCCTGTCTCCGACAACTGTAGTAGCTTGCAGTGATGAAACCTGAATGCCGTGCTTGGGGCGTTCTTCCGCTCGTAATGTCTCTGGCCTGCGTGCCCTTGAGCCGGGCAGAGGACTGGCTCCAATGGGGCGGGCCGCGTGGGGATTTTACGGTCGAGGCTAACAGCCTTGCCGAAACATGGTCCACGGCCGGCCCGCCGCAGCTCTGGAAGCGCCCGCTGGGCGACGGCTATTCAGCCATCCTGGTCAAAGACGGCGAGTTGTTCACGGAATACGCCAACGGCAAGGGCGAAGAGGCTTTCGTTGTCGCCCTCGACGCGCAAAGCGGCATCACCAAGTGGGAGCACCGCTATTCCACGAAGTTATGGCCCGAGATGGACCGTGGTTTCGGACTCGGGCCGAATGCCACGCCAGCCATCATCGGCGAGCGCATCGTTTCCATGGGCATCGACGGACACATGCGCTGTCTCAATCTCGCCTCGGGCACGCTGTTGTGGGAGCACGACCTGCCCGCTGAGTTCGGCCGCAGGAAACGCGTCGAAGAATACGGCTACTCCGGCAGCCCCCTGGTCTACAAGAACACGATCCTGGTTCTCGTCGGCGGAGAGCACCATGCGGTCGTCGCGTTCGATCCGGAGAGCGGTTCACCTGCCTGGAAGAGCGAACGCGGAGGCGTGAGCTACGCTCCCGCGACGATCACAACGCTCGCCGGCAAAGAGCAGTTTGTCTACTTTGAGCCGGAAGGTGTTGTTGCCCTCGATCCCGCCACCGGCCGCACACTTTGGCGCTCGCCGATCGAGTTCAACAACGGCAATCACCTCACGCCCATCGTCAAGTGCGACGACAGCCACATCTGGGTCGGCAGCCAGTTCCTTACCGGCGGCGGCAGGCTGCTGGAGATCGCCCCGCGCGAGGCCGCCTATGAGGCCAAGCAAGTCTGGTTCGACAAGAAGCTGCGCGCTTCGCACTGGACCTCGATCCGCATCGGCGACTACATCTACGGCTCCATCGGGGGCAACGATGTGTCGTTTCTCGCCGCCTTCGATTGGCGGACCGGCAAGATCGCCTGGCGGCCCCGCGGTTTCCACAAAGCACAGTGCCTCTATGCCGACGGGAAGCTGATTCTGCTCGACGAAACCGGCCAGCTCGCCATCGCCAAGGTGACGCCCGAGAAGCTCGACGTCCTCGCCAAGGCGCAGGTCACCGCCTCCGTCTCCTGGACGCTGCCCACCCTCGTCGGCACGAAGCTCTACCTCCGCGACAGGAAGAACATCCTGGCTCTGGAACTCGCCCGCGACGCACGCTGAGCGCCGACTTCTACGTTCGCGAGGGCGGGGGACGACGCAGCCTTCCCCAACGGGCGAATAGCCCACCGCCCAACGTTCACATGGACTTGCGTCGCTTGAAGATTTGTACGTCAGCGCTGTCGAGACGAAACCACTCGCCGTTCTTGTGCTTCTCCTCGAATCGCTTGTGCCAGTAACGGTGTCGTTCCAGCGCGCCCAGAGCTTGCCCTGCCAATCAGCGACGCGGATTCCGGTCTCTGTTGCGAATCTCCGCCAGCCGAGCGGGACGCCGCAGTTAGCTTCGGCTGTGCGCCTAATCTCGCTAAGAATGTGGCTCTTCGTCATCGGATCAACAATCCTACCATTGGATCACCCGCTCGTTCCATCCTTGCTCCGGCCTATCGCACCGAGCGTTACGTCGGCCCCCAACGGGGCCGCGTCCGCAAGCCCAGGGTTGCCCCGGCGTGCCGGGGCTACCCTGGGTCACCGTGGCCCGCAGCCACAACCCCAATGGGGTTGCGGCTCAGTCCCACACGTAGCGCTCGTCGAACTCGATCTCATGCTTGCGAAGCAGAGCCCGTAGTTCTTCCTGAAACGTCGACTTGCGATGATGTTCCTCTTGCTTTGCAATGTATTCTTCGACTTGTGCCACGTTAGATCGGCTTACCGAAAAAACGGCGTACCCAGCCTGCCATTGGAAGCGCAAGCAATCACGCCCCTCCTCCTTGAGCCATAGGCTCGAAACACGCTTGAGTTCTTTCGCCCATTCGGCCTGCGCGACTGTGCGCCCCAGACGAGCCAAGACGTGTACGTGGTCCTCTGTCCCGCCAACGCGAACCGGCGGGCATTCCAGCGACTTGCTGATGCCGCCCAGATAAGAGTGCAGCGCATCTCGAGCGGTGTTGTCGCGCAGGAATAGGCGGCGTTCTTTCGTGGAGAGGACCAGATGAATGTACACGGCGGAAAGTGATTTCGGCATCGACGCCCTTCCGTCACAACCCCGATTGGGGTTGGTTCGTCTAAATGACATGGTCCCAGGTAGCCGCGTCGCGGCAACCCTGGGCTAAGGACAAAACGCCTTCGGCGTACGTAACGGCAGCATCCTTGGAGCCTCTACGCACCGCACTCGTTGAACTCGACTCGGCGCTAGTCCGTTCGAGCGGCTCCCAACATGGCCACGACTTCGACGAAATACTGGCCCCTTTGCGTGAAGTTGCCGTAATGGTCGAAGCTGGGCGCCCCGGGGGAAAAGAGGATGACGTCGCCGAGGTGGGCAAAGTCTCGGGCGGCGGGCACGGCTTCGACGAGGCTGGGGACTGTCTCGATTGAAGGAGTCGAACCTTCGATCGAGCGCAGAGCTTCGGCGAAGGCGGGGCCGGATTCGCCCATACAGACGACGGCACGGCAGCGGCGGGCCAGGACGGCCGCGCACTCGGCGAGCGAAACGTCCTTGCGCTGCCCGCCGACGATGGCGACCGTCGGGCGATCGAGTGCCTCCAAAGCCACGACGGTTGCAGCGGGGGCGGTCGACTTCGAGTCGTTGTAGTAGTCCACGCCGTCCAGCGTGCGCACGAACTCCAGTCGATGTGGCAGGCCGCGAAACTCCGCGAGGGCCGTGCGTACCAGAGCCTCGTCGACACCCATCGTCTCACACACCGTCAGCACGCAGGCGGCATTGGCCTGATTGTGAGACCCGGGAACGCGCAGCGAAAACGGCTTGCCGAGATTCCTGACGTGCACGCGCCGATCCCGCACGCCTGCCGAGTGATCCGTCCATTCCGTCAGCTCTGCAACCAACATCGCCTCCGCCATTTGGTGCATCGGGCCGGTGATGACAGGAGCGCGGCGCTTCGGATCGCAGGAGATGTTGAGCTTGGCCCGGAGGTAGTCGGTGAACGAAGCGTAGCGATCGAGATGGTGCGGATGGAGGTTGGTGATCACCGCGACGTGCGGCGCCCACGCGATCCGCGGCAGGTCTTCGAGCTGGGCGTTAGACATCTCCAACACGACCAGGTCCCGCTCATCCATGGTCGCCAGCTCACCCATCAGCGATCGGCCGATGTTGCCGCCCAGGTGGATCGCCCGGTAGCTCGTTTTGTCCGCTACCCGAGCGCGCTCGTAAACCTCAGCCAGCATCGCACACGTCGTGCTCTTGCCGTAAGTGCCGGTGACGCCGATGACCGTGGCCGGGCAGCGCTCGCAGAACAGGTTCATCTCCGTCGTCCAGGGGATGCCCCGCCGGACTACCTCGTGGAAGAACACGGACTTTGCCTTGTCCACGGCCGGGTTGACGATGACCAAATCAGCGTGGTCGAGGTCGTGTTCGTCGTGGCCTCCGAGGCGCAGGGAGACGTTCAGATCGCCAACGGCGGCCACGGAATCGGCGAGCGCCTTGGCGTCGGCCTGATCCGTTACCGTGACGATTGCGCCCTGGGCGGCGAGCCAGCGCGTCACGCCCACCCCGCCGCCGAATCGTCCCAGCCCCACGACCAGCACGCGCCGCCCGCGCATTGACGTTAATCCCGGACGACTCCTTTGCGAACACGGATTGGCCGTGAGAGGCTGCATGAATCTTTCTTCGTTCGGTCTGGCCGGCCAGGCGATGTTGAATTGTAGCGCGGATCGACGCCGCCCCGCAATCCTAGAATCGACGCACCACGCGAGACTCACCCCTCTGTGGCCGGCTCGGAGCCGCGACTCCGACGAATCTGAGCGGGCACTAGCCGGTTGTTGCGTGCCTATTGGTTGTTAGGCAAGTGTAGGCGGTTGCTGGTGAGGCGCGTTGCGAGGAGCCGGCCGGGGAGGGGTTCGCGGAGGATGGGCGGGGCGTTTTGGTTGCCCAGGAGCTGGGCATCGGGCCGGGCCTGCCAGGCGCGGTCGCATAGGTTGGAATAGGAAAAGCCGATGGTCCACGGTGCGGCCGATCGCGCCGCGTCGGCGGCGATGGCTTTCTGCACGTCGCGCAGGGGAATACGAGCCAGGTCGGTGAACTCACCGGCGTCCACTTCCAGGAGACGCGAGGCGTCGAAGTCCTTCCAAGTCGCGGACTTGCCGGCGACGGCGATATCGCGTCGCTCCCCGTTGGTCTCCAAGGTCCAGCGGCCGTCAGCGAAGGGCGGGGCAGAGCCGAAGTTCGCATTGATGAGGATAGCCTTGTCGGTGCGATTCAGGAACCGCGCAACGAAGCTATCGCCGTCCGCCTCGACCACGATCTCGGCGGAAGGTCCGCCACCGCGGGTGATGGTGGGCGGGGCGCTGTCGGTGATCGCCAACACCGCGGTATTACTGACCACCCGACCGGCCTGAGCTTGCAGGAGAACGTCGTCAGTCCAGTTGGGGATGAAATCGAGCATAACGGCATAGTGGCCGTCGTTGAGCAACGGGTATCTCGCCCAGCCGCGATTGATGTCGCGCAACTCGACGGTCACCTTCTCGCCGGGTGGAATCACCCCGCCCACCGCGCCGGCGGCCCGCGCGTAGACGGCTTCCAAAACGGAAGCATCCGCAGCGAGATCATCCACACGCAGTTCCAGACCCCGTCCGTCGGGCGCGCGGATCTTGAGCCAGTCGGCGACGTCCAGCATGTCGGTCACCTGTCGGGCGTCGGGAGTGCTCGCGCCGCGCCGTCCGGGATCGACGTCGAAGGGGACCCGCGCGGCGTGCTTCGATCGGTTGGCGATGGTCACGATGAGATCGACCGGTTCCTTCCAGGCGATCCGCTGCTTGGAAAAAGCAAGGGTCACCTCCGTGCCGGCGAAGAGCAGTTGATCAAGAACAACCAGCAACTGCCGGGCTCGTAGGGCTGCCTCGGTGTCCGAGCCTTCCGACGCCGTGCGGAGCGCCTCCGAGGCCTGGGGACCGATGGCGCACAGCCGGCGAGTCGCGAACGTGCGTGTTTCATAGGAAGGGTCACCGAGTGATTTCACCAGCGCGGTAATCTCATCTGTGGTGGCCGGGCCTACGAGCGGCCGTTCGATTTGGGCCTGGGCAGCCGCGCACGCGAACCAGACCGCGCCCGTCCACGTCCATGTCGTCCGAGCGAATTGCGTACGGGTACGCTGGAACCGATCGAGCCATCCCCTGGCGCGAGATTCTTTGCTTCGCTCACTATGACACATGGCGGTTACTTCCCTCGTGGTTGGCGCTACTTAGAATAGCCCAACACGAGCCTACATGCGAACATTCATTGAAACCCATTCAGTCGAGACTCGATTGCCGAAAACGTGGCGATGTCTGCCGCCGTCGGCGGTGGCGCTTCTCGTGCTGGCGGTTTTCGTACCGGCGCTGGCCGCAGGGTTTGTCGGTTGGGATGACGACGATCTCTTGTTGAACGAGGCCCGCTATCGGACCTTGAGCTGGGACAACCTGGCGTGGATGTTCACCACCTCTTACACGGGCCACTTCCAGCCACTTACCTGGTTGAGCTATTGGTTCGATGTGCGCTTGTGGAGCCTTGACCCATTTGGCTTTCACTTTGCTAACGTGGCTCTGCACATGGGCTGCGCAGTCACGTTCTTCTTCATCGTCCGCCGGTTGGTGATCGAAGCGCGCACGGGGTTGACCGCGCGGCAGGTTCAGTGGGGGGCGACCCTTGCGACCGTACTCTTCGCCACGCACCCACTACGGGTCGAGTCCGTCGCTTGGATCGCCGAGCGGCGCGACGTGCTCAGCGCGTTTTTTTTCCTGCTGTCGATCGCATGCTATCTGCGCTACGCCGGCGCGGGACAGTGCGATGGGCAGTCGCCTCGGGCGAGCAAGGCGACGTGGTACGTCGCCATGCTGCTCTGCTGCGCCGTTTCCCTATTGGCCAAGGCGACGGCGGTCATGCTCCCGCTCGTTCTTTGGGTGCTCGACGTATATCCCCTGCGCAGGTTCGGTGAGGCCCGGAGTAAATCCAATTCGCTGGTGTGGACCGACAAACTCCCCCTGCTGGCGATGTCGGTCGTCGCGGGTGTTCGCGCGGTCCTCGCGCAGCGCGAACAAGGGGCGATGGTCCCTTTCGCGGAGCACGATTTCCCTTCCCGCGTCATCCAAGCCGGGTACGGACTGATCTTCTATCTTTGGAAGAGCGTGGCGCCGATGAACTTGGGGCCGCTTTATGAACTGCCTTCGCGCGACGTGCTGATCCAGGGGTACGCGTGGTCGTGGCTCGGCGTGGTCGCCCTGGCGGTGACCGCGATCGCGGTGCGCCGAAGTTTGCCGGCAGTTACTGCGGCGATCGCCGTTTACGTGGTGATGTTGGCGCCGGTGCTGGGGTTGGCCCAGAGCGGGCCGCAGCTTGTGGCGGATCGCTACAGCTATCTTGCGTGTACGGGCTTCGCCATCATCGCCGGCGTCGCCGCCGTGCGCGGGGGCGCATGGTTGGCGGCGCGGCGGAGGTCGAACCTGCGTGCCGCCTACGTGTTGTCAGCGGCCGTCGTCCTTACGCTCCTGCAACATGCCACGTTGAAGCAGTGTGACGTGTGGCGATCGGCGCTGGCGTTGTGGTCGCACGGCGTTCGCGTGTCGCCGAACAGCGCGATTGCCCATGCAAACTACGCGGACGCCCTCGCGGCGACCGGCGACCTCAGAGGAGCGACGGCGCATTACGCGCGATCGCTGGACTTGCGACCCGGCGATCCCATCACCACCCACCATCTCGCCGACGTCCTGCGCGCATCGGGCGACGTAGATCGAGCCATCTCGATGTACGTGCGAACGCTTCAACTCGATTCCACACGCAGCGAGGCACATTTCAGCCTTGCCCGGCTGCTGATCGATCAGGGACGAGGAGAGCAGGCGGCCCTGGTGATGCGTGAGCGGCTCCGCCGCGTGCCCGACGATCGTCGCGCCGCCGCGTTCCTCGCGGAAGTTAACGGGCCGACTACGAACGAGCCAGGAAACTGATCAGCAACGGCAGAATTCGTTCGTGTGCGTCTTGGACGACGTAATGGCCGGCGTCGGGGAAACGATGGACGTCGGCGTTGGGGAACCGCGAGGTCCAAGCGCCCAGGAACTGGGGCGTGAAGACGAAGTCGCACATGCCCCAGAAGATGCTCATGGGCTTGTCTCGAAGAAGCGGTAATTGCTGCTCGATGGACTGCACCAGTGCGTAGCTGGCGCCCGAAGGCTTAAGTGGGATGTCTTGGACAAACCGCAGGATGGCGACCCGGTTGGCGAAGTCGTTGTAGGGCAGCAGATAGGCGCGCTTCACATCGGGCGTCATGCGCTCGCGCTGGGCGCAGGCCAGGCGGGCGGCGGCGCGAGCGAAAAGGTTCAGCCCGCGGACAGCGACCGGGCCGAGGATCGGCCAACGGCACATGCGGATCCGCAGGGGCATTGTGCCTTCCAGGAAGGCCGCGGTGTTGAACACGACCAGTCGGCGGACGCGGTCGGGATGGCGCACGGCCCAGCCCAAGCCGATGGGCCCGCCCCAGTCGTGGACCCCGAGGGTCAGTTCCGAGACGCCGAGCGAATCCACGAGTCGCGACAGATTATCGATGTGCGTGGCGAGCGTGTAGGGGTATTGTTGCGGCTTGTCGGACAGTCCGCAGCCGATGTGGTCGGGCGCAATCACGCGATAGCGGTCGCGCAGTCCCTTGATGAGATCGCGGTAATAGAAGGACCACGTCGGATTGCCGTGCAGAAGCAGGACCGGCTCGCCCAATCCTTCATCCACATAGTGCATTCGCGGGCCTGTGACCCCCACCTGTCCCCGTTTGGGAAGGGGCGAGCCGGCGGGCCGAAGTTCGAAGTAGTGTGAGTCGAAGGGATATAGGTTGCCGAGATCGCGTAGGCGTAGGTCGCGCACGATGCAGGTTTACCACCGGACGCCGAGCATCACGCAGCTCAGCCCGCTTCCGATGCCCAGCATGGCCAGCTTCGCCCCCGGTGGGGGCGGATCGCGCTCCACCCCCAAGGCCATGGTCAGCGGAAGCGATACCGAGCCCACGTTGCCGAGGAAGTCGAAAGTAGAAAAATCATTGCGTGGATCGACGTCGATCGCCTGGAGAAAACGGTCGCGATGGGCGGCGCCGACTTGGTGGCAGAAGGTCCGGTTGACGTCGCCGGCGGACCAGCGGAGCGCCGACTTGAATTCGTTCCAGGTCTCCCCCGCCAGGACGCATCCGCCATCGAGCAAGGTCTCGGCGTCGGTGCGCATGCTCATGGCCGCGCCGGGCTCGAAGCCGGTGTCCGCGCTACCCCGGCAGAGGTCGTTGTGGTGGGAAGCGGTGCGGATCACGCCGCCGATCAGGTGATGGTCCGTCGTCGCGACCGAATCGTGAGTCATGACTACCGCCACCGCGCCGGAGCCGATGGTCAAGGAGGCGAACGCGGCTTTCAGGTCGCGGCGGGTGAGGGTGCGGGCTTTGAGCAACTGGTCGATGGTGGTCCGCACCAGCTGGCGGCTGCTCTCGCCGGCGACGATCAGCCCGCGCTTCACCTGACCAAGCTCGATCATATTCGCCAGCGACACGACGCCATTGAGGAAACCGAGACACGCGTTGGAGATGTCGTAGATGACCGAACGGGCGGGCAGGCCAAGGTTGTCGTGCACCATGGATGCGGTTGCGGGTTCGAGGCAATCGCGCGACACGGAGGTGTGCAGCAGACATTCGATCTGGTCCGCGGCCACGCCGCAGGCGGAAAGGGCGCGTCGCCCGGCCCGTGTGCTTGCGTCGCTGGGGAGCGTGTTTTCATCCCAGAAGCGGCGCTCCCGAATGCCGGTCATCATTTCCAGCCTGCCTTCGTGCAGTCCGAAGCGCTCATAAATCGGGGCCAGCTCACGTTCGAGTTCGACGGACTGCACGACGGTTTCGGGCAGGGCGTAGCCGAACGCTTCTAGGCAGACATGTTCGTAGCGAAACATCGTGGTTTACCCTGGCCGAAGGACCGCCGCCTCCGGACCGGGGCATTATACGGACCTGCGTGAGTACTGGGGACCGCGGGACTTGCCTAGTCCGAGAACTTGCTGAAGAGGCTCTCCAGGTTGCCAGGGGCATTTGACTTGAGCGCGAAGCGGGCCAAGAAATCCATAGCGGTCGCCGTGTTTTGATTGATTCCAGCACCGTTTGCCCGTACACCGCCCAACGGAGGTGGAAAGCTGATCCCCTTAGGCCCTTGGAGGCCGTTTCTACTTGGCGCAGGCTCGTTGGCCTGCCTGGTTACGGCCGCGCTCTTGTCTGGAGGTTGCGGCCAGTCGGCGACCCCTGACGGGTTCGAATCCTTGTTTGTGTCCGATTGCGGCGGCGATGGAGCCGGCCCGCAAGCTGTCCGCGATGCGGTTTTGTTAGATTGGTCGGGCGGCGTCAGTCGCATCTTTCCCGAGCGCGAATTGGCCCCTCTCGATTTTTCGGCGTTCACCACCGTCGGCGGAGGGACGCTGGCGGACGCGGAGGAGGCGTTTAAGGACGCGGTGCGTACGCATGTAGCCGCCTTGGTTTGCGACTTTCCCGTAACGGTTTCGGTGCGAACCGGCGAGGGGCCGTCGGAGCGGCCGTTCAGCGTGGTCTACATCAGTCAGGCCGCGTCTCTTCGAAGCCGTAGCCAGATCGGCGAAGGCGAGTACGATCCGTGCAATGAGGATCACGAGGATGATGCGGTCCTGTTCGGCGCGGAGATGCAACGGCTGGGCGGCCCGTTCACGTTTGACGAGTGGGTGATGCTGTTCGGGAACGTGATTGCACACGAAATCGGGCACCTGCTCGGCTTGGCCCATGCACCGCGCGAAGAAACGGGCACGGAGCACACGCTATACGTGGAGCTGATGTGGGGCGTTCACACCCTCGACGAGATGCTCAGCGAGCAACGCTTCATGGCCGACCTGACCCACTGCCCCGAGGAGACCGTTCAGCTCCGTCGGGCCCTTCCTCCGCCGACCTTCACCTGCGGCTCCACGGGCGAATAACGCCGCTTGGTCCAACGTGAACGTCTCGACGCCGATTTGCGCCCCGCCGGCATCCCGCACCTCCACTCCAGATAACGCGCAGGGCGCTCGCTCGTCGGAGGAATTCGAGCGATCACCCCATCCGAGCCGGGAGACCGGTGGTCCTTCGAGACCCCGAGCGAATTGCCGATTGCCGTCCGCCCCGACGGGGCGGGGAATGTAGCCACGAGTGGAGCGCGGTCCGGCGATAGCCGGACGCAGCGCAATCCGTGGATGCAAGATTGCGTATAGTCTCCTCGCCCCTTAAGGGGCGAAGGGCCTTTCCTCCGCCCCTTCAGGGCGGGTCTTCCTTTTTACGACTCCTTCCACGGGTTCCGCTGCGCTCCACCCGTGGCTACACGCGTGCGCCCTTTCGGGGCGAGGCATGGTGCCTCCGTGCCTTAGTGCCTTGGGGTGACTTTGCCTGCGAAGGTAAGCAGGGAAAGTTAACCCGCGCTCCGACAATGGTCGCCTCCGTCGGTCGCGGCTCGGATGTCCGTCCCTTCGCGCGGGGCTCGGATCGCGCCACCCGCAAGGGGTGACGCGACATACCTGTAACACCGGTCGCTTGCGCTCGCGGCTCGGATTGTCCGCTCCCTCACGCGCGCGGCTCGGAAAAGCCCGTGACCGCGGCGACCAATTCTCGCGGTGCGCCGATATCGGCCACCTCGACGCGGCCTAAGTAGGGCGCGGCGTGCGTCGCGGTGAAGCCCCGTTTGAGTGCGACGAAGGTGATGGTCAGGTCGGCACGGATCGCTTCGCCGCCGGGGATCCCGGTGTCGCAGTCGAGGCCGGAAGGCACGTCGATGGCGACCATCCCCCGCTTCGGTGCGGCATTGGCGAGACGAATCAGCTCATGCAAAGGCGAGCGCACCACACCCTTGAAGCCCGTACCCAACAGGGCGTCGATTACGATGTCCTGGGGCGCGATTGTGCGCAGGGCCGCTTTCTGCGTCGGCTGATCGAGCGCGACGGAGCACTGCACGCCCATGGCCTCAATGATGCGGAAGTTCGTCGAAGCATCCGGCGTAAGGCGATCGGTGGAGGCCGTCATCAGCAGGCGGATGGTCCATCCTGCGTTGTGCAGGCAGCGGGCGATGACGCAACCGTCGCCGCCGTTGTTGCCCGGGCCGCACAGGACGAAGGCCGCCCCCCGGGGGCCGTAGGCCTTGTCGATCGCGGCGGCCGCGCTGCGCCCCGCGTTCTCCATGAGAAGCAGGCTGGGAAGGCCGTATTGGGATGCGGCGAGTTCGTCGATGCGGCGGACCTGGTCACGGGTTAGCGTTGGAGTCATGGCGCGGCGCGGAGTTCGATAAACGGGTCGAGGTCGGATCGTCCGAAGTGGTCACGCGAACCTGAGGCGCGCGGATCAATCGCTGCAGTACGGATGTGGCGCGCTGGGCCTGCCGGTTGAGCCCGCTGGGCAAGACGAAGAAGACCAGCATCGGCAAAGTGCATAGGGCCAAACCGATCCGCAGGGCTGCGCCGCCGGAGGGTTGGACCACCTCCGCCTCGTGGCCGACGAACGCGGCGGCGATGATACGAAGATAGTACGCCGCGCCCAACGCCGTGTTGACCACGGCGATGATCACGAGCCAGATCATGGCATCGTGCATTGGGTGCGCGGACGGCAGGGAGAAGGCGCTGCTGAAGACGTAGAGCTTGGCGATGAAGCCGGCCGTGGGAGGCAGTCCCATGAGGCTGAAGACGCAGACGGCGAAGGCGAAAGCCGTGGCCGGCGCGCGTCGAGCAAACCCACCGAGGTCCTCGAAGGTCTCAAGTTCTCGATCCCGCGTGTGGAAGGCGGCGAGCGCGGCGAACGCGCCGAGGTTCATGACGCCGTACATGGCGATGTAGAAGAGCAGGGCGGCGGCGCCGTCGCGCAGCGGGCCCTGGCCGAGCACCGGACCTACGAGCAGGGCCACGAGCATGTAGCCCGTATGGGCGATGCTGGAATAGGCCAACGCCCGCTTGACGTTCCGTTGCACGAGGCCCAGCACGTTGCCGGCGGTCATGGTCGCGGCGGCGATGATCCACAAAAGCCAGATCACCGACGGTCCGGGGGCCCAGTCAAACACGGTCAGCACTTTGACGAGGGCCAAAAAGCCGCCGAGTTTGGGCACAAAACCCAGCAGACCCGTCACCGGCGAGGCTGCACCTTCATACACGTCGGCGGCATAGGCATGGAAGGGAACGGCGGCGACTTTGAAGAATAACCCGGCGAAGACGAGCAACATTCCGATGGTCGCGCTCACCTGACCGCGGGCCGTGCTATCGAAGGTGGTGCGCGCGGCGCCCCGCACGATGGTGTGGATGGCGGTGGTTCCGCTGGCGCCGTAGAGGAAGCTCACGCCGTAGGCGAGCAGCGCCGCGGAAAGCGCGCCCAGGAAGAAGTACTTGACGGCGGCCTCGGAGGCGCGAGCGTCCGTGCGACTAAGGGCCACGAGGACGTACGTCGGAACGCTCACCAACTCCAAGGCAAGAAACAGCACCACCCAATCGTTGGCCGAGGCCGTGAGCAGGATGCCCAGGAGCGAAAAGAGAATCATGGACATGTACTCGCCGTGCTCTTCACGGGCGGGCTGTCGCCAGTTTACGAGGATGATGAGCAGTCCGACGCAGAGGGTGATCCAGCGCGTGTAATCCGTGAGCATGGTCAACCAAAGACCCGGGAGAACTTCGCGGTCGTACACGGGTTTGACATAGACGGAAAGAACCAGGGCTGCGACAACGGTCAGCAAGGCGACCGGCGAAGCCGCCGTGGTCCTTCTTCCCACGCCGACCAGCAGGGCGAGGCACGCACCGAACAGGAGAACGAACTCCGGAGCGAGCGGGATCAACCATTGGTGAATGGTCACGGTTGATCCTCCGTGCTGGTATTCGAGGCCGCTACGGCGGACTCCGCATGCGACGACGACTTTGGCAAGGGAGAAGTTTGTGTAACTCCGCCGGTGGCCGGGGCCAGAAGGACGTGCTGTCGGACGGCGGGCTCAAAGCTGTCCAGCAAAGGTTTGGGATAGACACCGATGAATATGCAGCACAGTGCGATCGGCGTGAGAATGCCGATCTCGCGGCGAGTGAGGTCCCGGGTAAGTCCGGTCGAGGCATCGGGCGTATGCGGCGGCTCGACAAGGGGACCGAAGAGCAAGCGCTGGCACATCCACAGCATATAGACGGCACTGAGAATGATTCCCAATGCTGCGGGGACGGCATAGCCGAACCCCAGCGGGCCGGGCGCGCGACCGTCTGTGGCGGTGTCGGAAGTCGCAGCGCCGAGCAGCACAAGAAACTCGCCGACAAACCCGTTCAGTCCGGGCAGTCCGATGCTTGTCAGGGTGAAGAAAATGAGGAAGAAAGCCAACCATGGCATGGGTCTGGCCAGCCCACCGATTTGATGAATGTCGCGGGTATGATACCTCTCGTACACGCACCCCACCAGGAGAAACAGCGCGCCCGTCGAAAGTCCGTGATTGACCATGTAGAGCACGCCGCCATTGACGCCGGCCACTTTGAGACTGAACAGCCCCAACATGCAAAAGCCGAGGTGGGAAACGGATGAATAGGCGACGAGTTTTTTCACATCGGTCTGCACCCATGCGGCGAGGGCGGCGTAGATGATGCCGATGACGGCCAGCACCGCGACGGCAGGTGCCAATTGCTGCGTGGCGTCGGGGAACATGGGGATGCTCAGTCGGCAGAAGCCGTAGGTGCCGAGCTTGAGGAGCACGGCCGCGAGGATCACGCTGCCGGCCGTCGGAGCCTCCGTGTGTGCGAGGGGCAGCCACGTGTGGACCGGGAATAGCGGCACCTTGATGGCGAAGCCGGCAGCGAACGCCAGGAAGAGCCACCATTGAACGTTGTAGGATAGGAACCCCTCCTGTCCCATTCTGATCAATTCCTCAATGCTCAGCGTGATGTAGCCTTCCGTGGAATACGAGTAGTAGGCAAGGAATACGACGCCGGCCAGAGTGAGAACGCTGCCCGCGAGTGTGTAGAGGAAGAACTTGCCGGCGGCCCGGCGACGCTCTTCGCCGCCCCATATGGCGATGAGGAAGAAAAGAGGAATGAGCGTGAATTCGAAGAACACATAAAAGAGCAACAGATCCAAGGCGCAGAACACGCCCAGCAAGCCGACTTCCAGGAGCAGGAGGAGGATGTAATACTCGCGGACTCGAGTACGAATGGCCGTGAAGCTGGACCAGATCGCCAAAGGCATCAGAAAGGCGGTCAGGAGCACAAGCCAAACGCTGATGCCGTCGACGCCGACGCGGTAACCGATGTCCAGGGTCGGGGTCTCCTCTTCGACTTTCTCGCCGATCCAGGGAAGGTGCTGGGTGAGGAGGTACTCACCCGGGCCGTATTCCGGGGCCAGTTTGAAAAAGAAGAACGCCGCGACGAGTGAGAGGAGCAGGGTGACAACCGAAAAAGCGAGCGCGCTTCGCCGGACGGAGCGGTCGTCACCACGCGGCGGAAGGACTAACAGAATGACGCCGGCGAGCGGCGAAAAAACGATCGCGGTGAGGAGGTGGCGGCCCCAGTGCACAAGGGGGTTGGGGTCAATTTCCAGTATGGATGGTTCCATCGGCGGCCGAACACTCTCTCAGAGCACGAACAACACGATGATCGCCGCGCCGGCGACCATGGTCAGCGCGTAGCCTTGCAACAGTCCCGACTGGAACACGCGAAGCAAGTAGCCCAGCCCGCGTGGAACGGCTGCGATCGTCCAGACCAATCCGTCGACCACGTAGTCATCGGCGCCCACGCACAATCGCCCTGTTCCTCGGGCCGGCTCGACTAAGCCGCGCTCATACACTTCGTCCACATAGTACTTGTTCCATAGGGTGCGGTACGTGCGAACAGCGGTGGCTCTGACAAGGCCCGCGAACCAAAGCTGCTGAACGTAAATGACATAAGCCACGGCGAGAGCTACGATGGAAATCGCGCCGGAGACAACCATGAGACCGTATCCGCCGACGCCGTGCGCCTCGTGCGCAGCCCCGCCACTTCCAAAAGTGCTCGCGAATACCGGTGACAAGAAATGGTGAAACCGCTTGCCAGTGAAATCTACCCCCAGATAACCGGCTGCGATCGCGCCGATGCTCAACACACACAGGGGAAGGACCATCCACGCCCCGGACTCATGAGGATGCGCGCCCTCCGGCACTCGCAGGGGACCGAAAAACGCAAGAAAGAACATCCGGAACGTATAGAACGCAGTGAGCGCCGCAGTGAGCAGACCGATTCCCCCAAGAATTGGGTGCGCCGAGAAGGCATGATGAATGATTTCGTCTTTGCTAAAGAAGCCGCTGAGCATGGGAAAGCCCGCCAGAGCGAGAGCGCCAATCAAGAACGTCCTGAATGTCCAGGGGAGTTTGGTTCGCAGACCGCTGAAGTAGCGAAGGTCGATGACTCCGCCGAGAGCGTGCATCACGCTGCCGGCCGCAAGGAACAGGAGGGCCTTGAAGAAAGCATGGGTGAAAAGGTGGAAAATCGCTGAGTCCGCTGCGTAGACGCCCACGGCGAGGAACATGTATCCCAACTGGCTGATGGTGGAATACGCAAGAATGCGCTTCATGTCCGTCTGCACGAGGGCGATCGTTGCGGCGAAGAGCGCGGTAGCAGCGCCGATGACGGCGACGACGATCATGGCGATTTCGGAGGCGGCGAAGATCGCGCCGCAGCGAGCCATCATGTACACGCCGGCCGTGACCATGGTCGCGGCGTGGATCAAGGCGGACACGGGCGTCGGCCCTTCCATCGCGTCCGGAAGCCAGACATGAAGCGGCAGTTGGGCGCTCTTGCCGCACGCGCCGCACAGCAGCAATAGCGCGATGGTCGTTACCATCGAATCCGTCAACGGCGCTCCGCTCGCCAGGACGCCGCGTTGCACGAAGTCGAAGACGCGGGCGTATTCCAGCGTGCCGAAGCAACGATAGATCAAGAGGATGCCGAGTCCGAAGCCGAAGTCTCCGACGCGATTGACCAAGAACGCTTTCTTGGCCGCGTGCGCGGCGCTCGGCCGACCGTAGTGAAAACCGATCAGAAGATAGCTGCACAGCCCGACTGCTTCCCAGCCCAGATACAGGAGCAGGAAGTTCCCGCCCAACACCAGCATACACATGCTGAACACGAACAGGCCGAGGAACGCAAAGAAGCGCTCGTAGCCGCGCTCGGGATGGCCGTGATCACGCATGTAATCGCGTGAGTACACTACTACGAGGAGTGATACGCCGGTCACCGTCACGAGCATGACGGCGGTCAGTGGGTCGATGAGGAACTCGACGCGAAACGAACTTTGGGTCGCTGCGCCGATCCAGTCGTAGACGGGGATCATCGCCGCCGACGGCTCGTGACCGCCGGCAAGCCCGGCCAGAAGCCATGCTGATGCGGCGAAGGCGGCGGCGACGCCGGTGATGGTGAGCCAATGCGCCCGACCGCGTAGGACCGGCCCCAGCGCGCCGCAAAGCAGCGCCGCCGCCAGAGGGGCGAGCACAATGATCAGACTACATGTCCTCAACGTATCCGACGTCATGCGTTCACCCGCGCATTGTTGACCAGGCTTCGGCGTCGAGCGTGTCGCGCCGCCGGTAGAGGAGCATGACTAGCCCGAGCGCCAGCCCGGCTTCCACGGCGGCGATCACCAGCAGAAACAGCGCATAGGTTTGCCCTTCGACGTGGGCGTAGTAGCGGGCGAAGGCGGCGGCGTTGAGGATTACGCCCTGGAACATGACTTCGGTGGACAGGAAGATCACGATGAGGTTTCGCCGGGCGAGAAAACCGGCCAAGCCGAGGCCGAACAAGGCCGCGCCGAGGATGACGCTGGGAAGCGGACTCGACATCAGAACGGCTCGACCTCCTTGCCGATTTGACCAAGGCTGGGCGCTTGGCGGCCGCTCTCCGTGGGCACGCGTTTGCGTGACAGCGCTACCGCGCCGACCATGGAAATGAGCAGCAGGACGCCGCCGATCTCGAGGGCCACCGGGTATCGCGTCATGATCGCGACTCCGATCGCGGCGGTGTTGCCGGCGGACGCGCCGCCGGCATGGTCACGGCTCACCGCCGTACGAGCGGGCGGGGTTGCACGCGGATCGTCCTCGCCAAGCGACGCCGATTGACCGGCGATGGCGCCGGTCAGCAGAAATGCGGCGACGACGGCCCCAAAAGGCTCGCGGGCCCGGCGGTCGTACACCGGAGCACCGGGCTGTTGGGCGAGCATGATGACGAACAAGTAGGTGACCAGAATCGCCCCGGCGTAAATCACGACGAGCGCGACCGCGAGGAACTCTGCCTCGTGCAGGAGCAGGATCGCCGCGACGGCGAGCACCACAACCACGAAATAGACCGCGCTGTACACGGGTTTGGGGTGGGTAATGACGCGAACGCCGGCGAGCAGCGCGGCCGCCGCGAAAACGTAGAAGAACGCATTTTGATCGAGCCCGGCGTTCCGCGAGACATAGAGGGCCAAACCGCCCGCAAGGACCGCGCTCAGCCAACCGATCGTGCGCGCCGCGAGCCGCGCATTCGGACGCGGAACCAGGAAGTACAACGCGAACGCTCCGAGGGCGAAAGCAACGTACAAGAGGTACGCACGCCCGCCGCTCACCTGGCATCCTCCGCGATCGGATGGGTTTGAGTCTGGGGCCGGTTTCCCGTACCTGGATAGCCGGTGACGCGAGGGTTCTTTCGAGGTTTGGCGGTCGCTGTCTCGTCATAGACGGCGAGCAGTTCCTCCTTGGAGAGGATCATCTCTTCGCGCGTGCGGCCGACGAGGTCGAACAAGTGCGTGAGCTCGATCGCGTCCACGGGGCAGGCTTCCTCGCACATGCCGCAGTAGATGCAGCGCAATTCATCGATGTCGAACTTCGCGGGATATTTCTCGCGATCGGGCCAGGGAGACTCTCCCGCCTCGATGTGAATGCAGTGCACCGGGCAGGCCGTGGAGCACATAAAGCACGCCACGCATGCCACGCGTCCGTCCTCGTCGCGATTCAGTCTGTGCAATCCGCGATAATTGCTGATGCGCAGATCGCGCGTTTGCTCGGGGTATTGCACCGTGATGGGCTGCTTGAGCAAGAGCGTCTTACCCAAGTGCTTCAGCGTGGTCTTCATACCGTCGACGATTTGGGGGAGATACAGGCGCTCGGCCGTCGTGAGATCCGGCTGGTCCACGTGCAGAATGTCGGAGTCTGGAATCATGTAGCGGTCCCCAGTGCCTTCGGCAGTGGCGATGAGTGGGCGAGCGGGAGATTCCGCTGCCGTCCCGTGATCCGAGCGCCGCTGATCGAAAGGGACACAAAAGCGGTGAGGAGGATGACCACGTTGCCGATCAAGGACCAGTACGGGTCGCGCGGCCGGCCCACGTACACCAGCACAGTGGCAAGGACAAACAGGGCCAGGGTGACGGGAATCAGGCTGGTCCAAGCTAAACGCATGAGCTGATCGAATCGAAATCGCGGGAGCGTCCAACGAATCCACATCATCACGAACAGGAAGGCGACAATCTTTCCGGAGAGGACCCCCATCTTGGTTAGGACTGCGTACCATTGCGTCGCCTCAGGCTGCGTCCAGGCGAACCATGGGAAATGCCATCCCCCCAGAAACAAGACCGCAATGAACGCGCTGGCGGTAATCATGTGCGCGTATTCTGCGAGGAAGAACATCCCGAACTTGAGGGCGCTGTATTCGGTATGGTATCCGCCGACAAGCTCCTGCTCCGCCTCAGCGAGATCAAACGGCGTCCGATTGGATTCGGCCAAGGCGGCAACAAAGAGAATGATGAACGCCAGCGGATGTAAGAAGACGTTCCACTGAGGAACCCAGCCGCCCCAATACGCCGTCTGGCCTAACGTGATCTCTTCCAGTCGAACCGAGCCCATGATGAGTGCGACAACGAGGATGCACAGCCCCATGGGGATCTCATAGCTGAGCATCTGGGCGGTGGCGCGGATCGCGCCGTAGAAGGAGTACTTGTTGTTGCTCGCCCAGCCGCCGAGCACGACCCCGTAGACGCTCATGCCCGCGACACCGAGGATGTAGAGCAGGCCGATGTCCGGATTGGCCACTTGGATGTCCACCATGCGCCCGTCCAGTGCCAGTTTCCCGCCCCAAGGAATGGCCGCGAACCCGACGAACGCCACGACAAAGATGATCGCTGGCGCAAGAATAAAAAGGGGCTTGTCGACGTGGTTCGGAACGACGTCTTCCTTGACCAGGAATTTCACGCCGTCGGCAATGGGCTGAAGAATCCCCCAGGGGCCCACTCGGTTGGGGCCATAGCGATCTTGGATCCAGGCGGAGACCTTTCGTTCGAAGTAAATGCAGTAGGCGACCGCGCCGAGCATCACGTTGATGACCACAAGAGCCAGGATCACGCTCACTCCGAACTGGCTGGTTAAGAACTCGCGCATGTTTCTAGTGGGCGTACGCCGGCTCCGGCGCGGGAACGTGAACGTCGGCCAGCGTCGGTATCTCCTTCGCCATCATCTCGCGCACACGCTCGCCCCGATACAGGCCCGAAAAGCCCGCGATCTCGTACAGATACTGTCCGTCTCGCTTGGCCCCTTCGGGAGGGGAAATGCCTCGTTCAAATGGCTGCAAGAGGCCGGCGGCGTTCATGAAGCTGCCGTCTCGCTCCGCCCACGCACAGGAGGGCAGAATGATGGCCGCGCCGGCCATCAGTTCATTCTCGAAGATATCCTGAACGATCAGCAGCTCGAAGTGCTCGCCGATCTTGGCCGCATTCTTGTCCAACCAGGGCTTCGGATATCCGCCGACGATCCAGGCAGCGGTGAACTCGTCCTTCATGCACTGTTCAACAAACTCGTCGAATGCGAGAGTTGTCCCGCCGGCGGACTGCACGATGAGTTCCACGCCGCGCCGATTGGGGCATTTTTCCTTCAGGATCGTGAATTTGACGTTGCCGTCCGCTGCACCGACCGGGAAACGCCGGTCCTCGCCTTCCGTAGGGATGGGTCCCAGGACCAGCGCGGACTTAGGCGCGATCTGACGAACGAACCGGGCGAGGAGCCACGCCTCCTCGCAGGCCATGAACGGCGAAAGAACGGCCGCCAGTTTCTCGCCGCCGCTTTCTCGAACGTGCTCCTCGAGCCGAAAGCGCACGATGTCGGGCACGTCCTTCCAGTCGGGCGAGGTAACTTCCGATCCGCGCCGCACGATCGGCGTGGCGAGGCGTTTCTTATCGTGAACGTACTTGAAGCCGAATCTACCCTCGTCACACATCCACCACTGGTTCACTTGGGGGTTGAATCGCGGCTTGAGGCGATAGATAGTAGCATCCGCGTGGTCAATTCGGATCGAACACCCGGTCGCGCAATGCGGACAAACTGACGCCGCGCCCGACAGCTCCCATACGCGGCGCTTGAACAGAAAGTCCTTGTCCAGCAGCGATCCCACCGGGCAGATATCGACGACGTTGCCTTGCAGCGGATTGTCCAGCGGCTTGCCGGGGAATACATCGATTTCGGTGCGCGTGCCGCGATTGACCAGGCACAGCTCATTCGTGCCGGAGATTTCGTCGGTGAAGCGCACACACCGCGTACACATCACGCAGCGGTCCTGGTAGAGCAGCGTGCGCGGCCCGATGTCTTTCTTGGGATTGACCAGTTTCTGGTCAACCATCCGCGAAATCGCGTGCCCGAACTTGAAGCTATAGTCCTGTAGGTAGCATTCGCCCGCCTGATCGCAGACCGGGCAGTCCAGCGGATGGTTCAGCAAGAAAAACTCCATGCACGTTTCTTGATTGTGGCGCACACGATCGGTATCGAATCGCACGACCAATCCGTCGCGCACCGGCGTCTGGCACGACGGGACCAACTTGGGCGACCAGACCATTTCCTTGGTCTTGGGGTCCGGCATCATCATTTCCATGAGGCAAAGCCGGCACGAAGCGACGATGGACAGGCCGGGATGATAACAATAGTGCGGCACGTCCCAGCCTGCTTCGAGCGCGGCTTGAAGCACGGGGACCCCGGCTCGGCATTCAACATCCTTATTGTCGATGGTGATCTTGGGCATTTGCTGAAAACGGCTTATTTCCGCCGGCCTGGCCGCTTGCTTCGGACCGAGTAATCGGGCGCAGTGCCCAACAGGTTCATCGTCATGGGGCGCAAGTCGCCGTGGAACGGATCCAGGACCAATTCCAGTGCTTCCAGCGTGGTTACGCCGAGCAGGTTCCTGTCTCGCTTCTCTCCAAAAATGACCGGCGCCGGCCCGCCGACTCCCTTGTATTCGAAGAACGCGTCACCGATCTTTCGTGTGAGCTTACTTCCATCCGCGAGGAAGAAACTCTTCTCCCGGTAGGGCTTGCAACCGAGTTGTTTGAGAATGGAGGCGGGAACGACGGAGTACACCGCCCCCGAGTCAACCAAGAATTCGACCAGTCGCCAGGTCTTGGTATCATGGGTCTTCTTTACAATGACTTCTACGGTCGTTGCTCCCATGACTGTGTCAATTCAGTACGCTCAACACTCGTGTCACCCGATCGGGCGGCTGGGCGCGGATGGCGGCTTCCAGCTCGCCGCGGAACTTCTTGATTAGCGTCTCGATCGGATAGGTCGCCCCATCCGGCAGGCCGCAGATGCTCAACCCCGGCATCATCCCCATATTGCGGGCGGTTTCAAGAATGATGTCCAGGTCCTCGATGCGGCCCGCGTTCATGGCGATTCGCGTGGCGATCTTGTGCATCCACGCCGTGCCCTCGCGGCATTGGGTGCATTGTCCGCACGACTCCGTGCCGTAGAAGCGGGCGAGATTGCGAAGCACGACGCGCATGTCGGTGGCGTCATCGATGACCACCGCGGCGGCCGTGCCCAGCCCCAGCAGCCCGTATTTTCGCGGGTCCTCGAAGTCCATTTTCATCTCGAGTTCGTCGGCGCTGAGAACGCCCATCGACGCCCCGCCCGGCAACACCGCCTTGACGCGCTTGCCTTTGATCATCCCGCCGCCCAAGTCCGCCCGCTCGATGAGCTCGCGAACGGTGATGGTCATGGGCGACTCGTAGCAGCCCGGACGATTCACCGGGCCGCTGACGCAAAAGAGCTTTGGCCCGGTGCTGTGCGGTGGACCGATGCCGGTGAACCAACTCGCCCCGCGCTCGATGATGTGCGGGACGCAACATAGCGTCTCCACGTTGTTGACCACCGTGGGCTGCCGGAAGAGCCCCTCAACCGCCGGAAACGGCGGCTTGATCCGCGGCCAGCCGCGCTTCCCCTCCAGCGATTCGATCAGCCCCGTTTCTTCGCCGCAAACGTAGGCCCCCGCGCCGCGGTGCACATAGCACTCCAGCGAGTAATCGCCGCCGAAGATGTTCTTGCCCAGATAGCAGGCCTCGTAGGCCTCGTCGATCGCCCGCTGGAGGATGTGGAACTGCTCATGGAATTCCACCCGCATGTAGACGTAGGCGATTTGCGCGCGGGTCGCGTAGGCGGCGATGATCGTGCCCTCGATGAGCTGATGCGGGTCGCTCTCCAGCAGCACGCGGTTGTTGAACGTCGGGGGCTCGGACTCATCCGCATTCACGCAGAGCAGGGTCCGCGTCCGGTCCTTGGGCAGGAAGGTCCATTTCACGCCTGCGGGAAACCCGGCGCCGCCCCGCCCGCGAAGGTTCGCCTTCTTGACCTCCTCGACGACCTCGTCGGGCGTCATCTTGATCGCCTTGCGCGCGGCGCGATATCCGCCCCGCGATTCATACACCCGCAAGGACGTGGAGCCTTCCACGCCTACGTTCCTTAGCAGCACCGGCTCGAAGAACCCCATCGACGCTCCGCACCGCTCACCAGATTCGCAGGTGAGGCAATCGAATCAGGAACGCAAAATAGCCCACGCTCCAAGCGACCATCGCTAGGCTGACCCAGCGTCGCCATCCCACAAAGCAGGTCGGCGCCACGAAGGCCAGAAGCGCGGGCACATAGTCCAGCGAGAATCGGTTGAACCCGCGCTGCTGATAGCCGGTGTTGTGATAGAACAGCAAGGCGACGTTGGCAAGTAGCGCGGCCAGGAGCAGCATTCTCCGCCGCGGATCGTCCCAAATCCGCCGCAAGTCGAACAGCACCCAGAGCAGCAGCGGCGTCGTCCACCAGATGCCCGTGCCCCAGGAATTGGGCCGCAGGTAGAATTGCTCGCGACCTTCGACCTGGATGGGATGCAAGTCCGGGAGACCGACGTTCGCATGATAGGCGTTGCGCGGAACAAAGTGCGACGAGAACAAGCCGTACGTCCGCGCGTCGCGGGAGAGGGCGTCGTCGGGCCGGTCGTTGTAGATGTACAGGTAGCCTGAATCAAGCGGATGGCCGAACTTCAGCGCATTCAGAATGAGCGGAACCACGAGAATCGGTACGACGATACAGCCCGCCCAAATGCACCGGCGTACACGGCTCGATTCGCCCTCCGGCCGCCACGCCGACCAGATGAAGGGCAGGGCGTAAACGATGGTGAGCTGCCGCGACCAGGCCGCAACGGCGAGCGCCACGCCCATTACTGCGACCCGCCCGCGACCGAAGTACTCAATGAGGAAAAGCAGAGTTCCCCCGAGCGCTAAGGTCTGATTCACGAAATACGGACTCGCGCTGCGGAGCGTCTTGTCCATCACCGGCAACGCGGAAGTGCCCGCGAGGAGCCCGATCGCTCCGATAGCCGCCCACCAAGGAGATCGTGCTTGATTCAGGAAGAGCGCGTAGGCAAGAATCGTAGCCGGAAGAACGATGAGGAATGATACGAACCCGTGCGGTACGCCGCCGAAGAACGGCACGATCGCCGCGGACATAAATGTGAACATCGGCGGGAAGGGACTGTAGACCTTGCCCTGAAAGAGCGCCGCGTCCCACTTTCGTTCGGGAAGGTCCAGCCGTCCTTGCCACCAAGCCTGAGCTTCCGCGATCTGGATGTTCTCTTTGATGGTAAGCAGTTCGCCCGGCCGCCAGAGTTTCGCATCGCACAGCAGGATCAAGACCAGAACGACCCAAAGCGCTGGAAGAACGAGCTTCAGGCGAGAACGCGGCTTCTCAATTGGCATTGGGCAATCGGCAATCAGCAATTACCTCAGTCCGCCTCTTGCATCTCACGCACGTCCGAAGTCGTTCCAACCGCCTCTATAGCTTCCTCAGTCGGGGCGTCGAACAGATCGCTGCGCGGCACGAGGATGCGATCGTTCTCAGCAGTCGCGAGCAGTTTCGTGATGTCCTCCGGACGGACTCGCTTGTGGAGCTTCTCATTGATTAACAAACACGGAGCGTGGTCACAACCGGCCAGGCATTCTTCCGTCACCAGGCTGTATTCGCCGTCGGGAGTCGTCTGATGCTCTTCGATATTCAGTCTGGCCTTGAGCTCATCGAGCAGCCCGGCCCCACGCATGATTTCGCAACTGATGCTCCGGCAAACGGTAATGACCTTCTTCCCCTTGGGCCCCGTCCAGAAATGAGTATAGAAAGAGATGGTGTCGATCACGTCTGACGGGTGGATCTCCAAGACCTCGGCGATTTCCACCATCGCCTGCCAAGGCACATGTCCAAGGGCGTCTTGAACGATGTGCAGGGCAGGCAGAAGAACGGCGCGCTTGTTCTCATAGCGATGGAAAAACGAACGGATCTTCTCTCGCACGGCAGCCGTCAGCAGCGGGACCGCCTTGGGATCGATCACCGGCGGATTGCGATCAATGGTCTTCCAGGACATGTCCTATCGATCCAGTTCCGCAGCGATGATGTTCATTCCGCTCAGCGTTGCAATGACGTCGCTGACCTGGTGTCCCACGACCAAATCTGGGAAACACTGGTAGTTGATGAAAGACGGCGGCCGGCACCGCGCCCGGTAGGGGTTGTTTCCGCCGTCACTGACCAGATAGAAGCCCAGTTCGCCGTTGGCCGTCTCGTTGGCGCCGTACACCTCGCCGACGGGCGGCCGATGACCACGGTTGGTCATGATCTGTTCAAAGTGATGAATCAGCCCCTCAATGCTGAAGTACACTTCGTCCTTGGGCGGCAACGTGACCTTTCCATCGGGCAGGACATCGACCGGGCCGTGCGGGATGTTGTCCACGAGTTGCAGGATGATGTTGATGGACTCGCGCATCTCCGCGAGGCGCACAAGATATCGCGCGTAGGAATCACCGCCCTCGGCGATGGGGACCTTGAACTGCACAGCGGAAGAGCCCTTGCCGTCCCAGTTGTCGGCATAGCAAAGATAGGGTTCGTCCTTGCGCAGGTCTCGCCGTACGCCGCTCGCCCGCGCCAGCGGTCCGCTCCATCCCCAATTGACCGCATCGTCGCGCGACAGAAACCCGATTCCCTTGGTGCGCTCCACAAAAATGCGGTTTCGCGTAAGCAGTCTCTCCACGTCGCCGAGCGCTGACGGCAGCGTCTCCGTGCAGAACTTCTTGATCCTTCCCGGCCATTGTGGGGTGATGTCCTGCATGAGTCCCCCAACACGGGTATAGCTGGTCGTGAACCGAGCGCCGCAGATTTCCTCGAACAAGTCATAGATGACTTCGCGTGCGTTGAAGGGGTAAATGAACGCGGTGAACCCGCCCAGGTCCAGCCCGGCCGCCCCCACGCACAGAAGGTGGTCCTGAATGCGCGCCAGTTCGGCAATGATCGTCCGAATCGCTTTGCAGCGCGGTGTCAGATCAATACCGAACAACAATTCGCACGCATGATGCCAGGCAATGTTGTTGGCCATCGGCGAAATGTAATTCATGCGGTCTGTGACTACGACGTATTGATTGTAATTGAGGTGCTCGCCTAGTTTCTCAAAGCCGCTGTGGAGATACCCTATGTGAATGACGCAACTAAGGACGCGTTCGCCATCCAGTTCAAGGACGTGACGCAGAGTCGTGTGCGTGGCGGGGTGTTGCGGCCCGAGGTTCAATACCCAAACGTCGCCACCCGGTTCCTCGGGAGCGTAGGTGGCTCCGCCATACTCGGTAGTGGATTCAGTCGCGGTCGTCATTACAGTTTACACTGTCGAATGGCGAATCAAGAATGGCGAGTGCAACGGGTTCCGTTCCGCATTCTTGATTTGTCATTTTGCATTCCGTCACGCGCTATCGCGAAAGATCTTCTGAAAGTCCTCACGCTCGCCCTTGCCGGTCAGCGGATAGTCCTTCCGCAGCGGATGGGCCTTGAACCCTTCCCAGGTCATGATGCGGCGCAGATCGGGATGACCGGTGAACTTCACGCCAAATAAGTCCCACACTTCGCGTTCGAGCCAGTTGGCGCCTTTCCATAGGCCAACGACCGAGGGCACTTCCGGCGCAGGATCGTTGGCGAAGCACTTGACCCACAGGCGATGCTCCTTGCGGATGGAGAGCAGCGAATACGTGACCCCGTATCGATCCGTCGCTTTTGGGAAATCCAGGTAATCGACGCAGGTCAAGTCGCAGAGTTGCTCGAAGGCGCAGCGCGGATCGTCACGCAGGAACGTCATCACTTCGATCAGTCGTTCGCTTGGCACGCGCACACAGTGCTGCTCTCTGGACTTGTCGCTCCCCTCCAGAAGGGGGCGGGGCGCGAAGTCAATGTCCGCGAACCGCTCCTGAAGGAAGCGGATCACGATTTGGGTCTTCGCGGCCGGGTTCACGTTAGTTCGTCCCCCCTTGTGGCACGGAGACTTTGATCGGTGCCTGGATGACGAGTCCCAAGCCGCGTCCTCGTTCTTGGCTCGCCTTGAGGCCGTCCCGATCGACGATGCGTTGAATGGCCATCACGCCCTCGATCAGCGTCTCCGGGCGCGGCGGGCAACCGGGTACATAGACGTCGACGGGCATGAACTGGTCGATGCCCTGCACCACGGCATAGGTATCGAAGACGCCGCCCGTGCTGGCGCAAGCGCCCATGCTGATCACCCACTTGGGCTCCGCCATCTGCATGTAAATCCGCTGCAGCACGGGCATCGCCTTGATGGCGACGCGCCCGGCCACGATCAGCAGATCGCATTGTCGCGGGCTGAAACGCATGGCCTCCGCCCCGAAGCGCCCGATGTCATAGCGGCTCGCCCCCGTGGCCATCAGCTCGATGCCGCAGCACGCCGTCGCAAAGGGCATGGGCCATAGGGAGTTCTTTCGCGACCAGTTGACCGTGGCCCGGCGCAGAATGTCCATCACTTGATCAAGCCGGGTGGCGAGAAACTCCTCCTTGCTCGCCTGATATGGCGGGGCAACGGGCAGCGCTAGTCCCATTGAAACGCTCCCTTCTTCCACTCGTAGACCAGGCCGAACAGCAGAAGCAGGAAGAAAACCCCCATGCCGATCAGCAGGAAGCCCTTTCCGACAATGGTGCCGTCAGCGAGCGCATATGTCGCACCGTCGACCGCGCTTCGGTAAAACGCCACCGCCCAGGGCCAAAGGAAGACGACTTCCACGTCGAACAGCATGAAGAGCAGTGCCACGATGTAGAACCGAACGTGATATCGTCGCCGGGCGTCGTAGATCGCGGGCACCCCGGATTCGTAAGGGGCGTCCTTGACCGGGCCGTGCCGCCGAGGCCCGATCGCATGCGCCAGGATGAGCATGACGGCGGTGATGGTCGCGACCACGGCGATGGTCACGCCAATGGCCGCGTAGGGTTGCAGATCAGCGAGAGTGGCGGTCATCGGCAATCCCATCCGACCGGTCGTGCTCGGCGCTGTTCTAACCTCGAACGGCCCCGAGCCCATTGCTCCCTGTTTGGGAGTGTACATGGAGGCCCTTGCCGGTCAAAGAAATATTTCACAAACTATCCGTAAGTTGCTGTGGGGACGTGACTTACAGGCGGCCGGCACACCGCTTTGAGGCCGGATACGGTATGCCCGAGTTGCGATACGATGGGCAACAGGACACCCAGCGCATGACCCGCGAGAAGAGAATCCTGGTTGTGTTACCGACCTGGGTCGGCGACTTCGTCATGGCTACCCCAGCGCTGCGCGCGATCCGCGGACGTTTCCCCGATGCCGACATCACGTTCCTCATGAACTCGAACCTTCGAGAGCTGGTCGAAGGCGGGGATTGGATGGATGAGTGCATCGAGTGGCCGCCGGGAAGCTGGGGCGAGTTGCGCCGCACCCTGCGATCGCGGAGGTTTGAGTTGGCGGTCGTGCTGCCCAACTCCTTCCGTTCGGCGTTTATCGCGTGGCTCAGCGGGGCGAAGCAGCGGGTCGGCTACTCGCGTGACGGACGATCCTTTCTGCTCACCGACCCCATCGAAGTCCGGAATCGCGTGCCGCGGTGGTGGGAACTCCATGATGGATCGACGATCAAGATGGGGGCAAGGCTGCCCGCGCGGCTTGCACCGTACCGGCCTACGCCCCTCGTGGACTACTACGCGGACTTGGCGGAAGCGATCGGATGTGAGCGCCCTGACGACCGGTTGGAGTTGTTCACCACCCCCCCATGCGAGGCAGCGATCAGGCGACGCCTTGGCTCGGGCCCAGGCTCACGCGGGCCGACGATCGTCATCAGTCCCGGGGCAAAGTTCGGGGCTTCCAAGTGCTGGATGCCGCAGCGCTACGCCGAGGTTGCGGATCGGCTCGTGGAGGCCCACGACGCGACGATCTCCGTGACCTGCGGGCCGAGGGAGGAGTCGATCGCCCGTACGATCGGTTCGGCGATGAGGAAGCCGGCCGTGGTGATGGACGATCCACTCCTTTCGCTGGGAGAGCTGAAATCGCTCATTCGACGATGCGATTTGTGGATCGGCAACGACGCGGGCCCGCGGCACATCGCCAAGGCCTTCGGTGTGCCCGTGGTCACCGTCTTCGGACCGACGCACCCCGATTGGACGTCCACGAGCTACCCGAACGAACGCATCGTTCGGATCGACGTGGATTGCGGGCCCTGCCAGCAGCGGATTTGCCCGTTGGGACACCATCAGTGTATGACCGGCGTAACCGCGGACGCGGTTTTCGATGTCGCCGATGCCCTCCTTAAAGCACGCACCAAAGAAAATGTCGCGGCACGATAGCGGGCACGAGGGCGAGCACGGTTCGGAGGCCGCGTCCGCCGTCCGAGTGAGCTTTCACATCGCTGAGCCCTACGCCGCTCTGCTCCGCCGCCACGGGCTGGACTCGCTCGACGCCTTGTTTGCGAGCTCGGACGGCGAGCTGTTAAGCAAGCCGGGCTTGGCCGCTTGGCGGCAGCGATGGCGTCTGACCCTGAATGACCAGGAGCAGCGCGTGGTGTTGTATATGAAGCGGTTCACGGCGCCACCGCGATCCGCCCGCCGCGGGATCAGCCGATCGGGCACGAGCAGCCTCGCTGGTCAGGAATGGCATTGGATAGAGCGGCTGAGATCGGACGGTGTGGCTTGCATGGCACCAGTTGCCTTCGGCGAAGAGCTACGAGGTCGTCGTGAAATCCGCAGCGTCATCGTGACCGCCTCAGCGCCGGGGCGGTCCTTGGAAACGTGGATGAAGGAGCCGACCGATTTGGATCGTGCTTGCACTCCCGCCCTGCTCAAGGCCACGGCCGACTTGGTCAGTACGCTCCACGCTCATGGATACGCCCATCGCGACCTGTACCTTTCGCACGTCTTCTTTGATCCATCGGATCAGTCTCTACGCTTGATCGACCTGCAACGGGTGATCCGGCCGACTTGGAGGTTTTCCAGATGGGTCGTCAAGGACGTCGCGTCCCTGAACTACTCCACGCCGGCGCGGCTCGTTTCAAGGACGGACCGGCTGCGATGGATGCGGTATTATCTGGGCGCGAGGAAGCTAGGCATCGCGGGGAAACGGTTGGCGTATCGGGTGATCGGGAAAACGCGCCAAGTCGCCCGACGTGATTCGCGAAGAACCTTGCGCCCGCCCGCTTGACCATGAAAGTCGCCCTGATCAGCGAATGGCTGGACCCTTGGCGCGGCGGAGCGGAGACCTCCACCGTCCAGTTCATCCATCAATTGATGGACGCCGGCGTCGAGCTGCACGTGTTCACGCGCAGTCGCCCGGCGCCCGCACCCGGGCTGGTCGTCCACACCGTCAGCGGCGCGGCCATGACCCGCACCCGGCGAAGCATCACCTTCGCTCACCGCGTGGAACGGGCGTTGCGAAGAGCGTCGTTCGACGTGATTCACGCGATCTCGCCCTGCCGGGGGGCAGACCTCTATCAGCCCCGCGGGGGGACGGTGGCCGAGACCATCGAGCGGAACGTCGCCCTTCGAACCTCCCCCGCCGCCCGCGGACTGAAGCGCTACGGCGCGCGACTCAATCTCAAACAGCGCTACATGCTCCGCATGGAAAGAGAGCTCATGGGCGACGAGAGCGGACCCATCGTCGTGGCCCTTTCCGAGTACGTCGTGCGGCAGCTTCGTCATCACTACGACCTGCCGGACGCGCGCATCCGCAAGGTCTTCAACGGGGTGGAGGTAGATCGCAGTCCCGCAAGCCAGCGAGCGGCCGACCGAGCGGCGATTCGCGGCGAGTTCGCCATCGCGGAGGGCGACTTGTTGGTGCTGGAGCTGGCGCATAACTTCCGCCTCAAAGGTGTGCACCGGTGGATGCAAGCCTTGGCTCTGCTCGCGGAGCGCGGCGCGACGCGAGTGCGCTCGCTGATTGTGGGAAGGGGGGATTCGGCGCGCTGGCACCGCTTAGCGAGCCGCCTCGGTGTCCGCGATCGGCTGGTCTTTGTCGGGCCGAGCGACCGCGTGCGCGAGTTGCTGCACGCGGCGGATGTACTGGTCCATCCCACGTATTATGATCCTTGCAGCCGTGTGGTGCTGGAGGCGATGTCGTGCGGGCTGCCGTGCATCACCACGCGGTGGGACGGCGCGTCGGAGATGATCCGCACCGGCGAGAACGGGTTTGTTCTCCAGGAGCCGACGGACATCAGCCAACTGGCCGATCACGTGGTGACGTTGATGAACCGCGATGACCGACAACAAATGGGAAAAAAGGCGGCGCAGGTCGCCGGTCGCGTGGGCATGGATCGGCACACCAGGGAAATTCTCAGCCTGTACGAGGAGGTTCGGTCCACGGTGAGGGCCGAGCGATGACGTTCTGGTCCGTCGCGTTGGCGTGCGCCGTGGGGAGCTACCTGATCGGGGCCATTCCCTTCGCTCTGCTGCTGGGGAAGGTCAAGGGGCTCGACGTTCGCACCATCGGAAGCGGGAACGTCGGGGCGATGAACCTGGGCCGCGTCTTGGGACGGAGTTGGTTCTTCGCGGTGTTCGCCCTCGATGCGCTGAAGGGGCTGGCGCCGTCGCTGCTCGCCGGATGGATCCTCATGTCCAGTGTCTTGCCCGAAGGTCCGTCGGAGCCCATCCGCAATCTCTGTCGGCTGCTCGTGGGGGCGATGGCCGTCGTGGGGCATAACTACCCGGTGTACATCGGATTTCGGGGAGGCAAGGGCGTCTCCACGTCGTTCGGCGTGGCTGCCGGAGTCTGGCCGGAATTGACGGTGCCTGCGGTGCTGTCCTTTTTCACCTGGGTCATGGGATTGGCGCTGACGCGAATGAGTTCGGTCGGCTCCATCACCGGGGCGATCCTCTTCCCGATCTACTTCGTTCTCGCGACCGTTTGGTCGGGAGCGTCGCTCATGAACCGCTGGCCGTTCATGGTGTTTGCGATCGCGGTCGCGGCCATGGTCCTTGCGCGGCACCGCGCGAATATTGCGCGGATCCTGGCGGGCACGGAGACCAAAGTGGTCGGCGAGAGTGAGCAAGCCCCGGCGAGCCCGTCTCGGTAGGGGTCGATCCAGGCTACCGCGTTCTCCGGTCTTGGCGTTAGGAACCGGTCCCAGAGTTCCCAGATGCCCCTTGCAACGCATCGGTATGTCCTGGTATGATGGCTTTTTTGCGGTCCCGGAGCGGAAAGGGCAGTCCCCCGGCGAAAACCTGTTTGGCGGCGGCTAAAATTACACCGAGGGATCGGGTGTCGCCATCGCCGATTAGATTGTGAATATGACAACTGCAATTTCTCCGAAGGCCGCGCACGTGCTGATCATCGGCCGCCCGGAGTACGACGACGACCTGCGGTTTTGGCTGGATACACACGCGCGCGTCGAACAGGTGAGCAGCCTCGAGGAGGCGCTCGACGCGCTTCGCAACGAACCGTTCGATCTGGTCCTCAGCGGGGCCGCCGAACTCCTCCCCACGCCCAGCATTCCCCTGACACGTCCTGCGACGACGATCCTGGACAACATACGTCAGGGAGTCTGCGTCGTACGCGCCAGCGGAGAAGTGGAATGGGCGAACGCGCGAATGATGGCCATGCCTGCCGAGCTGCGCGAGCAGGTCCGTGAGCGATGTCTGCGCGTGGCACGGTCGGTTGAGACCGCGGCCGGGCCCACGGCGGCGAGAGCTCGTCGATTCGCTCTGACCGTCGGCGGCGAGGCCTACAAGGTGACGGTCACGCCGATTCTGGACCGCCACCATCGCCTGGTGCAAACCGCGGCGATCGTCGGCGCTGCGGTGAGCCGAAGATCGAAGGAAGGCCGAGACGCGGCCGTCGAGCACGCCGGGCGGGAGCTGCTCAACCTTGACGTACAGCAGTTTTCCCGCCTCGAACCGCAGGAACGCCTCTCCCTTCTCGAACAAAAAATCCTCCGCTACACGCAAGACGTTCTTCACTTTGATACGTTCATGATTCGCGTCCTGGAGCCCGCCACCGGCCGGCTCGAGGCCGCGATGTGCTTCGGTATGCCCACGGACGTGACCTCGGCCCTGTATGCCCGCCCTGAGGGAAACGGAATCTGCGGCTACGTGGCGGCTACGGGGCACAGCTACATCTGTCCCGACGTGGCCAAGGATCCGCGATACCTTCCCGGCCTGACCCACGCGCACTCGTCGCTGACCGTCCCCATGTGGCTCAATGACACGGTGGTCGGGGTCGCGGACTTCGAGAGCACCAAGCCCGCCGCATTCACCGAGGCGGATCGGCATGCCGCCGAGACGTTCGCCCGATACATCGCCTTGGCCCTGCACGTGCTCGACTTGATGTGCAGCGAACGGCACACGACCGCCGGGCGCCTCGGCAAGGACATTCAGGCGGAGGTGACCGGACCGCTCAACGACCTTCAAAGCGACGTCGACGCCATCCTTGACGACTACGGCAAAGACCCGTTGGTCCGGGACCGATTGCGATCCATCGTGGCGAGCGCCGCGAAGGTGCGCGAGTCGATCGCCGAACTCACCGCGGCCAAGCCGTGCGTCCTCGGCGCGCAAAGCGCATCGACGCGCCGATCGGACCCCATCCTGGAGGGTCGGCGTGTGCTGCTCGCCGACGACGAGGAGATGCTCCGCGAGACCGTCCGCGACGTACTCACCGGCTACGGCTGTACGGTCTGCACCGCCTGCGACGGGGCGGCGGCGATCGAGTTGATCGCCAAGCACCCCTTCGACCTGGTGCTCAGCGACATCAAGATGCCCATCAAAGACGGGTACGAAGTGTTCCTGGCCGCTAAGCAGGCCAACCCGTGTACGCCCGTCATCCTCACGACGGGTTTCGGGTACGACCCGAACCACTCGATCATCCGTGCCCGCCGCGAAGGACTCGCGGCGGTTTTGTTTAAGCCCTTCAAGGTCGACCAGCTCCTCGGCGAAATCCGCACCGCCCTCACCACCGCCGCACAGTAGCGGCGATGGCGTCCTGAGATTTGAAATCTAGAATCAACCGCTCTTGAAATCTCAAATCTCAAAATCTGCCAATTCCCGCCAGCGAGGGCGACGCTCCTGCCGAGCCGGTGGAAGTCATGAATGCGGCCCTCTAAACTCCGCGGATCGTCATGGAACCGATTCCAAGGACGTGATCGGCAATCCTCGCTTCCTCGATCTCTTCATCCCTTCGTCCCCTTTTTCTCCGTGCCCTCGTGCCGCCGGGTCGCCCACGCGGGGAGAGTGGAGAGGCGTTCAACGGCGATGCGGCGGGCTGCGCGGTCGGTGAGGTCGAGGGCTTTGACGAGGAAGGCGGCGAGGTCGTCCACGACCTCGGACCAGGGCTTGGGCGTCCCGTCGTCGCGAAGGCAACCGGCGCAGCGCGGGCCGGTCTCGCCGGCCGTCGCCTGGTCCTTGGCGAGCGGCGCTCCGCAGGAAATGCAGCGTGCGATTGTCTGCGACGTGAGCATCGATTCATTCTCTATTTGCGAATCATGGAAACAAAGTGCTCGACGAGGGCCTGGCCGCGCTCGTCGAGCACGGATCGCCGCTGGGCAAACAAATCCGGATTGCACACATAGTGGTGTAACAGCCCGAGCCAGGTGTTGAAGAACAGGCCCGGCGACAATAGGCGGATCGTTCCGGCGGCCTGTTCGCGTTCGACCGCCCGCCCGATGCACCAAGCCACGGCCGATTGCAGGATCACCAGACGGGCACGGGCCGTTTCGGACAGCAGGGCGCGCTCCCCCACCAGCCGCGCGTAGAAGGCCTCGTAACGGCTCACAGCCTGAACATGGGCCTCCAAGACCTCCTTTACCGTTGGGTCCTTTTGGAGCATCAGGCGTCGCACGTGGTCGGTCATTCGCACGCCGAACTCCTCCACCACGGCGGTGATGAGGTCCTCGCGGCTGGCGAAATGCACGAAAACGGTCCCGTGGGCGACCTTGGCCGCCTTGGCGATCTCGGCCGTGGTGGTCTTGACGATGCCACCCCCGGAAAACACCTCCAGGGCAGCCTGCAGGAGCCGCAGCCGAGTGGCCTCTTTTTGCTCCTTTCGCTGGGCTTTTCCTCGGGTTTTTTTTCCTTGCATTCTCTTTTTGCCGAGTATATACTCACTGAGTCATTACTCAGTGTATCGGCGCTGGCGGCCGATGGCAAGAGGCGAGGAAAAAGAAAAGTGCGAAAGACGCGATTAGGGCGATGGGGGGCGGCGGCCGTGGCGGCGCTTGCACTCCATGCCAGGGCGAATGCGGAGGAGACGACGATGGGGCAGCAACGGATCGAGACGAACGTCGTTTACGGAATGCACGGCGGATTGGCACTGCTGATGGACATACACCATCCGGTAAGGCCCAACGGGTTTGGGGTGCTGTACGTTCCGGGATGCGCATGGCATCAGCCGGTGAGCTACGGGGGGTCGCAGCTCAAAGACCTCAACACCGGCTTTGAGCTGGCGGATCGGTTCAACCGGCTGATGGTCGATCCGCTGCTCCAAGGCGGGTACACGGTGTTCATTGTCAACCACCGCGCCGCCCCGCTGTTTCGATATCCGGCGGCGGTGCAGGATGCGCAGCGCGCCGTGCGTTACATCCGGCACCACGCGAAGCGATTTGGCGTGGAGCCGGGGCGGATCGGCGCGGCAGGCTATTCCTCCGGCGGGCACCTGGTCGCAATGTTGGGGCTGCTGGACGGGGCCGGCGATCCCTCGGCGATGGACGCGGTCGAGCGGGAGAGCGCCAAGGTGCAGTGCGTGATCGCGGGCGGAACGCCCTCCGATCTGGGCGACATGGGCGCGGCGATGCTGGCGCCGTCGGTGGCATCCTTCCTGGGGATGTTGGGCATGTTCGCGATGCCCGGTTCGCTCGAGCAACGCACCATCGCCGAGGCCTCGCCTCTGACGCACGTATCGCGCGACGCCGCAGCGTTCTTCATCTTCCACGGCGAGAAGGACGAAGTCATGCCGGTGGCGCACGCCGAGCGGCTGGCGAAGCAGCTGCGCGAGGCGGAGGCGCCGGTCGAACTGCTGGTGGTGCCGGGCGGGACGCACATCAACATTCGTCCTGAGGGCGGCCCAGATTTCGTTCCCAAGATGGTCGGCTGGCTGGATCGGCACCTGCGTGACGTTCAACGGTGATCGACATGACGACAAAGAAAAAGGAAAGGCGGAAGCGGACATCCGCGGGCGGACGGCGCGCCGAAAGGAAGCCGCTGTGGCGCTGTCCGCGCTGCGGGCATCGCTTTGTGACCGCGAACATGTGGCACTCATGTTCGAACCACTCGCTGGAGGAGCATTTCCGCGGCAAGGACCCGACGCTGCGGAAGCTCTTCGATCGGTACGTGGCGGCCGTGCGGCGGTTTGGGCCCGTCACGGTCATCCCGCAGAAGACGCGGATTTCTTTCCAGGGGCGCGTGCGATTTGCCGGGGCGGTCGTGCGCAGGAACTGGCTGGAGGGCGGCGTGTGGCTGACGCGGCGCGATCCGCACCCGCGGTTCTTTCGCGTCGAGATTCCCATGCCGGGCTGCTACGTCCACCGCTTCCGGATCGCTTCCCTGGAGGACATCGACGCCCACCTGCGGGCGATCCTGAAAGAATCCTCCGCTGTCGGCCATCAGGAGCATCTTCCCACGTCACGCAGGCTCCATCCGCGGACGGGGAGCTAGCTGCCGGCCGGGCAGCAGTCGCGGTCAATGTGGACGTCATGATCGTGGCGGTCAGTAGTCTTGTCGCGAAAAACGCCACATCGCCAGGGCGACGATGACGGCCTCGAAGAGCAACGACGTGCCGATGGTGTGGATCGGGTTCATGTACATCCGCTCGCGTTCACTCTGGTCGGCGCGCTGGACCATGTCCTGTCCGTCCTTATCGACTTCGGGGACCAGCCCGGCCGAGGTCGATGCCCCGCTCCACCGGGCGGCGAGGTAGGTGATGTCCTGTGTCTTGGGGATTACCCATCGCGCGGTCGAGATGGCTTTGTATGCGGCACGGCTCTCTTTCCAGCGCGGCAGGGTTTCGAACAAGTCTCCGGTGGTCTGGATGCCGAAGAAGCACGCCCACGCGGCGAGACTGATGATGACCGCGACCACGGTGCTGCGATAGGCCACGCCCGCCCACGCGGAGATGCAATAGATGTAGCTGAAGAGCAATACCATCAGGGGGATGCTGAGCAGATAGCCCGGCAGCCACGTCCGCCAACGCGTGCCGATGATCACGAACGTGATTCCCACAAAGAACGTCGCGTGCAGAAGGACGAAAACCATGCTTCCCATATATCTGCCCAGGAAGAGCTTGGGACGCGAAATCGGTTTGGAGAGGACCACGTCGACCGCGCCGCGTTCCAGCATTGTGGGGAAGAAGCCCGCCGTGGCGATGATCGCCAGGGTGATACCCACCCATCCCAGGAAGAGGTCCATGATGAAATGGACGGCCAGCCCCGCGATCCTGTCGGTGCGCAGCCCGGAGAGCGACGTGAATGCGTCCGTCTGGGGGGTCCACAGACCGAACAACACGTCGATCCTGCCGGGCTCAAAGCCGATGCAGAACATCGCCGCAGCCACCAGCAGCTCGATGAGCAGCAGCACCCAAAAGATCTTGCGATCCAGCGATTCGCGAAAGCTGTCCACGATCAGCGCCCAAACCTGCATCACGGCGTCCCCTTCTGCCCCGCGCCGGCCGGCGCTCCACCGGACATCGCTTCCACGAGAATGTCCTCCAGACTGAAGCGGTGGGGTTGCACGGATTCGATGGATAGTCCCTGGGACCGAAGCAGGTCGATCGCGGCGTTCACTTTCTGCGTGCCGCCGCCGGCGAGGACCAGCATGTCCCCGTCGAGCGTGCCGCCCAAGGCCATGAGCTTGTCGCGAATGGGCTTCGCGTCGCCGGAGAAAGTAACGCGGTATTCGACGGTGTGCTCGGTAAGCTCGGCCAGCGTGCCCTGCCGCGCAACCAGCCCGTCCACCAGTATAGTGACTCGGTCGCAGACCATCTCCAATTCGCTGAGCAGGTGCGAATTGAGAAAGACCGTCGTGCCCTGTTGCTGGAGTTCGAGGAGCAACTGCCGCACGTCGCGCCGTCCTACCGGGTCCAGGCCGTCGGTCGGCTCGTCGAGCACGAGGAGTTCGGGGTCGTTCATCAGGGCCTGGGCGAGGCCCAGGCGCTGTAACATCCCCTTAGAGTATTTGTCCACCCTCGTGTCGCCCCATCGGGCGATACCGAAGCGCTCCAGCAGACGTGCGGCGTTGGCTCTTCGCTGTGGACGGGGCACTTTGGCAAGGGCCGCGTAGTAGTCGAGGACCTGCGCGCCGGTCAAGTACCCGGGGTAGCGATGGTTTTCAGGCAGGTATCCCGTCCGCGCCAGCTTGCCGCGATGCCCCAGCGGCCGGCCGAGGATCGTCCCCAACGCGCGACTCGGATGCACCACCGTCATCATGATCTTGACCAGCGTGGTCTTTCCGGCGCCGTTGGGGCCGAGCAGCCCGAAGATCTCGCCACGACCGACCTTGATGTTCACGCCGCGCAGGGCGTGGACGGTCTTTCCGTAGGTCTTGCGGACGTCGATCAGGTCGACGGCCCAGTTGGTCATTTCCGTCAGGGCGACCAATCGACGCCTTTCTCGCTCATGAGGCGGTCGGCGAGCTCCACGGGGTCCACGCTCGGCGACAAGTCAATCCACTCGGTCGCCAGAAACCGTTTGAACCACGTCCGCTGGGACTTCGCGAATCGGCGGGTGTGGATTTTGATCAGTTCGACGGCTTCGTCCAGGGTCAATCGCCCCGCCAAGTGCTCGATGATCTCCGCGTAGCCCAGCGCTTGGCGAGCGGCCGTGCCCAACGGCTTCGGTTCGGCCAGCAACGAGCGAACTTCATCCACGAGTCCCACGGCGATCATTCCCTTCACCCGCTCATTGATGCGATGGTTCAGGTCCTCGCGGTCTCGCCGCAGACCCACAAAACGACACGCGTGCCGAGTGCGATCGCGATCCCATTGCTCCTGCAAAGCGCTGATCGGCTTCCCGGTCAGCTCGAAAACCTCCAGCGCTCGGACGATGCGGCGAAGGTCGTGGGGATGAATCCGCAGGGCCGCAGTGTAGTCGATGCGACGAAGTTCTCCATGCAGGGCGTGGAGGCCTTCGCGCTCGGCTCGCTGGGTCAATCGCCCGCGCACTTCCTCGTTCGCGCCCGGGCCTTCGAACAGGCCCTCGCTCAGCGCCTTGATGTACAGGGGCGTCCCGCCCACGACGAACGCCCGCCGCCCACGGGAGTGGATATCGGCTATGGCCGCCTCGGCGTGTTTGACATATTGGGCCACCGAGAACTCCTCGGAGGGCTCCACCACGTCAATCAAGTGATGCGGAATCTCGGCGCGGACGTCGGGGCCGGGCTTGGCGGTCCCGATGTCCATCCGGCGATAGACTTTCATGGAGTCGATGCTGACGATCTCGCCGCCGGTCCGCCGGGCGAGCTCGCGCCCTAGGGCGCCCTTGCCGCATCCCGTGCAGCCGATGAGGAAAGTGAGCGTATCCTGCACGGCCGCAAGTTTACACGGCTCGGACCGCTCGGCGAGAAATACGTTTTGGCGTTCAACGGTAACTTGGGGCGATGCCTTCTTGAGGCTTGTCCGCAGGTAGCGCACAATACAACCGATGCACCTTCAGCAAACCAAGGCCGGCAGCAGGCGTTCGGGCGGCCCCCAATTCTACTTCCACGATGTGCCAGAGAGTATCAAGGAGTTCCTGCGCAAGCGGGGGGCATGCCCCGTTGTGCTGCAGACACCGTACGGGATTACGTCAAGCGAATTCAAGGCTGTGGATCGAGACCATAAGCTCGTCGGGGACAGAGTCGTGTCCGGGAACGTCGGTCACGATCGAGTTCAGCAAGGCGCGGCAAGTCGTTCGATTGGCGAGGAGATACGCTACTGGTACGGGCTCAAGGCAGGTCGAGATTTCGAGTGGATCGAAGTCGAGGGTCAGGTCCACAAGGACGGGCATTTCATCCTGGTTCCGATCGCTGTCAAGATGCGAGGAGCGAAACGTACGAGCGACTTGGAAAGGAACGTGTTTCCGTTGTCGTTTCATCGCAAGCACCAAAGCCCGTTTTGGCGGGACCAGATCACCTTGAAGCGGCGAAGCATGGCCGAAGATGTCGCCTGGGCGGCAGCGCACATCAATCGAGTTGTTGCGGAACATGCTGAGGCGCGGGATAGGAGCATTCTAGAATCGGACTTGTTGCGCGTGACCGGCGCTCTTTCAGTTCTTGGCGTCGAATTAGGTCCGTACCTGGGAACCGGCTACGATTGCTTGCGAAGCACGTTCCAATTCGACGGTCTTCCCGTTTATCCGTGTCCGGTCGAAATCAAGAAGCGCTCGCGAGAATTCTCGTACCAGGTGACGAAATACACGCGTCTGCCGAGGGTCGTCGTGCTGTGCATGGAGCACAACTTGGTCAACCCGCCCGAGCACGTCGACGTGGTGGAACTGACAGAATTGGCGAAGTATTTGAGCGCAGCATGATGCGGGCCAACATTGAGCCAATTCTCGAGGCCATCCCCGCCGCTCGGCAGCAAGATGCCCGACACTATGGCGTTCATCCGTATTTTACGAGGCGACCTGGGAATGTCGTCCGCGCCTACATCGAGAAGTACTCGGAGGAAGGCGATACGGTGGTCGATCCATTCGGAGGAACGGGAGTTACCGCGATTGAGGCGTTTCTCCTTGGCCGAAGGGGAGTGCAGAACGATCTTAACCCGTTCGCGAATTTCATCGGCGAGTGCGTTGCAGACACGACGCTTCGGTCTACGGTTTCGCTGCGCGAGGCGTTCGCTCGCGTCGAGCGGTCATGCGCTAGCAGCCTCCGAGAATTGGGCGCCAATCCGGCCGAAGCGACGGGGATTCTGAAACAAGTCCGGCTGCCCGACAACATTCCGCTCCCCAAAAACTCGGACGCGGAGTTTTTCTACGACCTGTTCACCCCCACGCAGTTGGCCGGGTTGGCCTTGCTCAAGGAGGCCATCGAGCGGAAATCAGACGGGATCGAAAGAAAACTCCTGCTGTTGGCGTGGTCGGCTTCCATTGCAAAGCTGAACAAGACGTTCCTCTCCGCCAAGGACCGGGTGCCAAGCCGCGGCGGATCGAGCGTTTTCAGCATCTATCGATATAAGCTCGCCAAAGAACACGTAGAATTGCCGCTCTGGGAGACGTTCCGCGGTCGCTTCGCTAATGTGCTCGCCGCGAAGGAGGAGGTGTGGCAGCTACGCAACTACCGAGAACAGCAATCGCGTGGGGCGCGGACGCTTGACAGCCGCGCGGACTTTCGGGCAATGGCCCATGATGCGGCTACGTTGGACGACGTACTCGGACCTGAGACAGCCGATTACATTTTCACGGATCCCCCCTATGGTGCGTTTATCAGCTACCTCGACCTGTCCATCATTTGGAACCACTGGTTGGGGTTTCCGGTCTCGGAGTGGGCTCGGGAGAGAGAGACGATCGTCGGCGGCGACTTGGGGCACACTGAGCAGCACTACAAGGACAGCCTGCGTCGCAGTGTTCATGCGTCGATGCGGATTCTGCGGCCGGATCGCTGGCTTTCCATCGTCTTTCAGCATTGGGACACGAGCTACTTTTCGACGATCCTGGAATCCGTCACCGAACGTGGTGGAGAACTCAAAGCCGCCATCACGCAGACGGGCGATGTAATTTGGTCGATGCACAAGAAGAAGAATTCCGAGCGCGTACTGGCCGGTGAGCTGATCCTCACGTTCTACAAGGCTGCGCAACGCGCAATAGAGCAACATCCGTCCAACATGGACTCGGATATAGCCAGCGTGCTGGGTGAGGTCTTGGACAGTTGCCTCGGCAACGGCACCCGCGCTTTTTCGAGCGAAGCCATGTTCAATCGGTTGGTCATCGAGCTTTGGAACCGGCGGGCGCTAGATTGCCTGAGCATTGATCGGAAAGAGTTCGCAACGGCGTTGAAGGTCCGCGGTTGGGCGTACGACGAGTCTACGCATCTTTGGTCGAAGGTTGGAACGCCTGAACGTCCAGTACAGGCGTCTTTGTTTCCCGGATGAAGCTTCGTGGACACTTCCCCGTGGGCGAAAAAGGGACCAGAGAAGGCAAGGTGTTTGAGGCGGCATCTGCGGCACGCCTTGGTCAACGCCCTCGGTTCAACCTCAACCGCGCCCAAGTCGTGGACGAGAACTTCCTCGAGTTCGTGCGGCAGCGAGCATCGCGACCGCCGTCCGCGAAGCGGTCCCTCGGCGACGCCATCGCCCCGGATTCACCGCTGACCGGGCGAGACCTCATCGAGCTGTTCGAATCGCAAATCGTCGCCCGGCATCAGGATATCGTCGCCCGGGAGATGCGGGCCCGGAATGAGGGTTTCTACACCATCGCCAGCGCCGGGCACGAAGGCAACGCCGTTCTGGGTCGCATCACTCGGCACACGGACATGGCCTTTCTGCACTATCGGTCGGGGGCGTTCATGGCCGAGCGGGCCCGCAAAGTTCCTAAGGTCGATTTTGTGCGCGACACGATGTTGAGCTTCGCCGCGGCCTGCGACGATCCGATCGCCGGTGGCCGGCATAAGGTGTGGGGCAGCGTACCGATGTGTGTCCCCCCGCAGACCAGCACCATCGCCAGCCACCTTCCCAAGGCCGTCGGGGCAGCGTTGGCGTTGCACCGCGCCGTGCGGCTCGGGGTGAAGACCCCGATCCCTTCGGATTCCATCGTGGTTTGCTCCTTCGGAGACGCCACCGTCAACCATGCGGTTGCGCAAACGGCGTTCAACACCGCCGCGTTCGCCGCCCATCAGCGGTTGCCCGCGCCGATTCTGTTCGTGTGCGAGGACAACGGCGTCGGAATCAGTGTTGAGACGCCGCCGGGGTGGATCGAAAAGACCTTCCGAAGTAGGCACGGGCTGCGGTATTTACAAGCTAACGGACTGGACTTGATCGAGGCGTTTACCGCATCCTTGGAAGCCGTTGAATCGTGCCGACGGCAACGGGCGCCCGTCTTCCTCCACTTCCGGACGGTGCGGCTTTTGGGCCACGCGGGCAGCGACGCGGAAACGGAGTACCACTCATTCGAGGAGATCGAGGCTGCCGAGGCGCGGGACCCGCTCCTGGTCAGCGCTGAGCTGATGCTGCGAGAGGGCCTCCTATCAGCCGACGAAGTTCTTGCGCTGTATGAACGCATCCGCGCTCGCGTGCGCAGTGCCGCCGCCGAGGCGGCGAAGCGGCCGAAACTGTCCAGCGCCGCGGAGGTCATGACTCCGCTCGCGCCCTATCATCGTGATCGCGTCGAGACCGAGGCCGGGCGCGCGCCGGAGCACAAGGAGCGAGTGCGCGTCTTTGGCGGCGAAGAACGCTTGCCGGAACGACTGCCGGCGCGACACATGGCCTCCCTTATCAATCACGGACTGCACGATCTGCTCATCAAGTGCCCCCAGGCCATTCTCTTTGGGGAGGACGTCGCCAAGAAAGGCGGCGTCTATCACGTCACCACAGGCTTGACCGCGGCCTTCGGCTTGGGACGGGTCTCGAACACGCACCTCGACGAAACCTCCATTCTGGGCACCGCCATCGGCGCCGCGCACATGGGCCTCTTGCCGATCCCTGAAATCCAATACCTCGCGTATTACCATAATGCAGAGGACCAAATCCGCGGCGAGGCCTGCTCGCTGCAATACTTCTCCAAGGATCAATACCGGAATCCGATGGTGATTCGCATTGCGGGTTGGGCTTATCAAAAGGGCTTCGGCGGGCATTTTCACAATGACAACAGTGTTTCCGCATTGCGGGACGTCCCCAGCCTCATCATCGCCACTCCATCACGCGGTGATGACGCAGTGAAGATGATGCGGACATGCATGTCTCTGGCCAAGACCGACGGCCGCGTCGTAGCTTTCATCGAGCCCATTGCCTTGTACATGACCAAAGACCTGCACGAGCCGAAGGACGGTCAGTGGTCCTTCTCCTATCCCACGGTTGATGAATTCATCCCCTTCGGGGAGGGCGCCGTATACCGATCCGAGTCCCCATCGCCATCGCCAACCAAGTCCGAGGACGTCACCATCCTGACCTTCGCCAACGGCCTCTACATGTCACTACGTGCCGCCAAGACACTGCGGGACAAGCACGCAGTTGCAGCGCGGGTGGTTGACTTGCGCTGGCTCAATCCCCTCAACGAAGAATTCATCATCGAGCAATCGTCGGCCACCGGGCGCGTGCTGGTCATGGACGAGAGCCGTCGCACCGGCGGGCTTGCCGAAGCGATCATGGCGTTGCTCTATGAGTCCTGTGGAAGCCGCGTGAAGGCCGCGCGAGTGAACGCCCGGGACACCTACATTCCCCTGGGGCCCGCCGCCGACTGCGTGCTGCCCCGCGAACCGGACATCATCTCCGCGGTGCGCGGCCTCTTGCGGGCGTGATCCTATTCATGGTCCTTAGCGATCCGCTCGATGAGGGATCCAATCGCCGACAAATCAAGGGTCCGCGTTCCGGGCTTTGCTACCCGTGTGGAATCCAGAAGCAGAGGATCGATGTCGCCCTCGCCCAGCGTGACGGTGATCGACCCCTTGGCCTCGCCGAGTCCGCTGATGGAGAGCATTCGAACGGTCTCCGTCGCGGGATCATAGGTCGCGCTCAGCGTCGCTCCGACCAATCCGCTCGCCTCGTCCGGCGTCACGGCGCCGGCCCGCGTCGCCTTGCGCCTCGTCTGGACGATCGGATGGCGCCCGGTCCGATGGTCTTCCTTCGCGGCAACGCCTTCTCCCTTACTGATCCGCTCGACCATTTCGCCCAAGGCCTCCAGGGCCTCCTCGTCCTCGATGGGGAGGATCAGCCGGACCATGCCGTCGGCTTGCTTCTCTACGGTGACGCCATACTCAGCGTGCGAGGCGATCAGTTCCTTGAACACCGCGATCACCTCGCCCGACTGCAATTCCCGCAGGCCGTCCTGGATGTCCCCGCTAACGTCGTGAGCGATTTCCGAGTTTTGCGGTAGGAGCACCAGCGTTTCCTGTCCGGGCGGAAGGAGGAGGTTGAGCACGGCCTGAGCCTCCGCATCGGGAAGGATGAGTTTCCGCACCAGCACCCAGCCGCCGCCGTCGGTGACCGCGACCGCGGCATCGACCTTGAGCGGTCCCTCGTCGTCCGCGATGGTAACGGACACGTCCCCCGCCAGACCCGACGCCCCCACGTGAATCTCGCCGCTCACGGTCACCTCCTCGACGGACAGCGCCGCAAACTCGACGTGTACCGACGGGTTCTGCCGCGACTGCCGGGCCAGCGTTTCGGTGATCCGCGCGGCGTAAGCCGTGGGGTCCGCGCTGGGCCAGAGCACGCCGACGAATAGGGCGATTGCCGCGGCCAGACTCACGCTCGAAAACAGCACCGGTCTCTTGTACTTTCTCATCGCAATCCTCCAGGCGCCCCCGCGGGGACGCTCGAACTCTCCCGCACATCGACTCAATAGCTCCGCGGAAGGTTCGCCGGCACGCCGCAGCCGGACGCCAAGCCTCCGCAGATTGTCGCCCAGATAATCCGGCGGTTGGGTGTTGATCATGCCGCACCTTGGGGTTCAAGGATGGCCCGCAGCCGCCGTCTGGCGCGACGCAATCGGGTTTCAATCGCCTTGGCCGACGTGCGCCGTTCCGTAGCGATGTCCGCGCACGACCGGTCCTCGAAATAGAATTCGCAGATGAGGTCCTGGTCTCGATCGCTCAGCCGCCCGATAGCGAACATCAGTTCCCGCACCGTCTCAGCCGCAACCAGCACTTCGTCGGGCAGCGGTTCGCTGGCCAGCCGTTCCGCCGGCCCCGCGCCGGCGTGGTAGTCCTCCGCCGCCCGCTCGCGGTGGCGACGTAGTCGCCGCCAATGCCGGCGAATCAGATTGCGGGCGATCCCGCAGAACCAAGCGGGCCACACCGTCGGATCGACCGGCGGTCGGCGGTGCGCCGCCGCGCGACGACAGCACTCCTGCAGTAGCTCCTCGGCAGCCTCACGATCGCCGCCCACGCGAACGAGGATGAAGCGATACACCTCGTGCGCGCACGCCACGAAGGCCTCGCCCCGTGACATGGGCGCGGACGCGGCCGGCGCGTGAATGTACGCCGCCCCGTCGAGCTGTCCGCCCGCCGACAACCCCGCGATGGTCGTCACACTTAGATATTGCCCGCGGAACGTGCTGCCCCTCGCGGGCATGACAGGTTCGTACAACTTCCGTGAGAGTGGACCGTTGCCGTCTTTAGACGTGCGTCGGGCGGCCGACGTCGTCGATGGTCACCAGGGGGGTGCGCTTGAGGGCGCGAGAAGCACGATCGTTGGGGGGCGTTTCGATAGCCAAGCCATCCGCTCGCTTCCGCTCGCGGCTCGGATCACCGTCGCGGTTCAGGTCACTGCGGCCGCACCCGCCGGCGCAGCCGGTCTCGCCGTGAAGGGTCCGCCACAGTGAGCGGCCCGCATAGACGACCGCCACGGCGACGATGACCAAGGCGATGATGTCCTGAATGCCCACGTCGAAGCTCACACGATCCTGATGGCCGCCTGATAGGTTAGCCAAGCCGCAACGTAGGCCAAGCCCGTCATGTAGACGAAGGTCAGCAGCGGCCAACTCCACGAGCCGGTCTCGCGGCGGATGGTGGCGAGCGTCGCGCCGCACTGGCAACACAGCGCAAAGAAGACCATCAGCGACAATGCCACGGCAAGGTTGAAGACCGGCCGCCCGTCGGGCCAGGTCGCCGCTTGCAACGTGGCCCGCAGGCCCGCCGACTCCTCGTCATGGTCGGCGCCCAGGTTGTAAATCGTGCCCAGCGTGGCGACGACGACTTCGCGAGCGGGGAACGAGGCGATGGCGGCGGTGCCAATGCGCCAGTCCCAGCCTAGCGGTCGCACGGCCGGCTCGATCCACTGGCCCATGCGCCCAAGAACGCTCTGCCGAAGATACGCGCCGGCCTCCTGACGATCGATCTCCGCGCGGGCTTCATCGTTTCGGGCTTCCGCGCGCAGAGTTTCGTGGTTCGCGGCGATGGAAGCAGGGTGCGGATAGTAGCCCAAGGCCCAGATGACGATGGCCACGGCGAAGATCATTGTCCCCGCGGACGTGCAGAAGGCCTTGCCTTGTTCATACACGCGAAAGAAAACGACTCGGGCCGTCGGCCATTTGAACGACGGCAACTCCAGCAAGAACGACTGGCCGGGGCCTTTCAGAACGGTCTTCTTGAGAATCCACGCTACGGGAATGGCGACGGCCGCCCCGACGAAATACATGGCCAGCAGAGTCGTCGCTTGCAGACCGATCAACCCGCCCAGCAGCGGCGTTGCCGGTACGAACGCACCGATCATCAGCACATACACGGGAAGCCGCGCGCTGCAACTCATCAGCGGGGCGATCAGGATGGTCACGAACCGATCCCGGCGGTTCTCGATGGTGCGCGTGGACAAGATGCCGGGCACGGCGCAAGCGAACGACGACAGCAGGGGGATGAACGACTTACCGTTCAACCCAAAGAGCCGCATCCATCGGTCGAGGAGGAACGCGGCCCGGGCCATGTATCCGCCATCCTCGAGGATGGCGATGAACAGAAACAGGACGAGGATTTGCGGCAGGAAGATCAGCACCGCCCCCGCGCCCGCGACGACGCCGTTGACCATCAGACTTTGCAGCGCGCCGTCAGGCAACCACCGAGTGAGCATTTGTCCGAGCGCCGCAAAGCTGCCGTCAATGAACTCCATCACCGGGGAGGACCAGGCGTACACGCTCTGGAAGCACGCACCCATCAGAACGAGCAGAACGGCAAGCCCGGCGATGGGGTGGGTGAGCACGCGGTCGGCCACTTCCGTGCGCGAGCGCCGTGGATGCGTGGTGTGGGCGACGACGCGGTGCAGGACCCGGTCGATCCACGCATAGCGGACCCGGGCTTCGATTTCGACCAGCGATTCCCCGGCCGAGGCGATTCGCTTGCGGCGTTCGGCGAGTTCCTCGGCGAGCCCCCGCCCGCAGCGCTGAACCAGGCGGGACTCGTGATAGCCGCCGGGATCGAGCAGCGTCTGCATGGCCTCCACCCGCGAGGTCCGCGTAGTTTCGCCCGCCCCGTGAGCGAGCGAATCGCAGAGTCCGTCCAGCTCGGCGCAAACGCAATCCGGGAAGGTCGCGCAGTGCTGCGAGCACGGGCCGTCCAAGGCTTCGTCGATGGCCCGGGCGAGGGTGTCGATGCCCGCCTGTTTGATGGCCACGACGGGAATCACGGGCACGCCAAGCTCGGCGGAGAGCGCCGCGGCGTCGATACGCACGCCGAAGGCCTCTGCAACGTCCATCATGTTCAGGGCCACGACCATAGGGATGCCCAGTTCGAGCAGCTGCGTCGTGAGAAAGAGGTTCCTGCCGAGGTTGGAGGCGTCCACGACGGAGATGAGCAGGTCCGGGCCGCGGTCCGGCGCCCTACCCAGCAGGGCATCGAGAACGATGGCCTCGTCCGCCCCCCGAGCCGCGAGGCTATACGCCCCCGGCAGATCGACCAGTTCAATACCCGTGTGCGCGCGGAGGAGTCCAGAGCGGCGTTCGACCGTCGTTCCGGGATAGTTGGCCACGCGCTGGCGGAAGCCGGTGAGGGCGTTGAACAAGGTGCTCTTGCCCGTGTTGGGATTGCCCGCCAGCAGAACGGTGCGAACGCGGGGAACGGTTGGAAGGGCCAAGGAGACGGACATGGACATTGTTCCGCTAGACGCGGTCGACGAGCACGCTCCGTTGATTCTCGAAACCCAGCCCCACGTAGGTCCCGCCGATGCGAAGCAGGCAGGGAGCGCCGGGCCGCAGCATCTCCACCACCGCCCCGCGCACAAAGCCCATGTCCGACATGCGCTTCGCGGCGGCCTGAGCGGCTTCAACACCCGCAATCCGGGCCACATCGCCCAAGTCAAGTTCGTGCAAACGTTGGGACGAACCACTCATACCGCGGCTTTGCCGCAATGCAGGGGTTAATGGATCCCGTGAATGTTGCGGCCGCTCAAACAACGCTGGTCTCACTCGTCAAAAAACCTGCCGACACGTGAAGGCCCGCGACTCCAACGATTCCATGCGGACCAAGTCAGTGTGCCCTGTCGGGATCAACGAGCCGGGGAGGATAACTGATCCGGAGCAGCCCGTCCACGGCCTACCGGCGGAGTATCTTGCTAATGCCGGCGGACTTACGGGCCGGTGAGGACATTGTGGAATGCCTCGGCGTCGATGAGGTCGATGTCCGCGTCTTCGTCGAAGTCGAAGATGCGGCAGCAGGGCGGGACGTCGAGGGGGCCTTCGCCGGTGAAGCACGCCTGGAGGATTGCCAGGTCGCGGAGGTCCACTCTTGTGCTGCGGTTCCAATCGCCCATCAGGAATGGCCTTGCAGTCATGGGATAGTGATAGCCCATGTCGGCCGTGCCGGCATCGCCGATCTCGTCGCGGCGTGTGGTGCGCATCTCAAAGCCGAAGGTGGCGGCAGCATCAGCCCCGGCGTCGATCGCAGGGCTGTTCTGCACGTTGCCTGCGGCGGAATGGCTCAAGTAATGGCACCCCGCCGGACCGGGGACGAACAACGGATCGTCCGCGATGTTGCCGAAGCCGCTGCTCCCGCCCGCCACGGCGCTGAAACCGACAAACACGCTCGAACCGTCGTCGTTGGCAATCTCGCCGCCGCTGTTCCAAAGAATGCAGTTGACGGCCTCGAATCCGCTGGGTTGCTGGGGACAGCAAGAGTCGAACGCGAGTGCGCTGCCCGCGAATGCGGCGTTGTCGCTGAATGTGCAGTTTCCCAGGAAGGCCGTGCTCGCCCCGATCCAGGCGCCGCCTCCGGCCTCCGCGCGGTTCGCGACGAACAAGCAGTTGTGGATGCTGAGGCTTGTGTCCCAGCATCGCATCGCGCCGCCGGAGAACCCGGCGACGTTACCGTCGAAAACCGTGTTCATAACATTGAGCCCGCTGCCGTCGCTGTTGATCGCGCCGCCGAATCTCCCCCAATTGCCGCGGAACGTGCAGTCTCGGATGTCGGCCTGCCCGCTGGTCAGAAACAGGCCGCCGCCGCGGTTGTGGAGGTCCCCACCGTTGGCGTTGCCCCCGACGATCGTAAAGCCATCGAGCACCGCCGTCGCACCGTTGAATTCGCCCCGCACAACGTGATAGCTGTTCTCTTCGTTGTGGAGAAGGCCGGGCTGATCGTCGTCGTTCAAATCGCCGTGGAGAATGGTCTCGTGCCGGGCGACGTTGCGCTCGTCGGGGTCAGCCGCGGTGCAACCGGCGAAGCCGCCGAGCAGCGTCACACCCCCCGCAAGCCGGAACGATGCAGCCCGATCGCCCGCGACCTGACCGACGCCATGATCCGGCCGGTGCGTGCCCGCGGCAACGCGAATGGTGTCGGAAAGCGAGGCCGCCGCGATCGCGTCCTGCAAATGGACAAAGCCGGCGCACCAGCTCGTTCCGTCATGCACCGGGCCGGCCGCGCGAGCATCGACGTAGATCGTGTCCGCCACGGCGCGCGGGCCCTCGGAAACGACTGCTGCACAGACAAAGAGAAAGGCCGGAAGATGTCGCGGCATTCTGCCTCCTCCCACTCCGAACAAGTATCGATTACCGCGTGTTCCCGACCATGATAGTGATTTGCAGACGCCGATTCAACGGGCGTGCCAGTTCCCGGGGCCTACTTTCGCCGCGTGGCGGAGCGGATGAGCTGGGCGAGGCGTTCGCAGACGAATTCGCGGAAGGTCTTGGCGCTGAGCTGCTTGAGGCGAAGCATCGGACCGGCGACGAGCTGCCCGTCGATGTCCGGCGCATAACGGACTTCATGGAAGGCGATAGCGTCGGTGGTGACCGTCCCCTGAAGCTGCGTGCGATGCTCGCCGACGCCAAACTCGAATTTGATCTCTCGTCCGCCCTCCAGCAGGTTCGAGGCGTCCATCTGCATGGCGATGCCGGCGGCGGAGTACTTTTCCACCAACTCGACGAAGACGGGAATCAACTCGCGGATGAGCAGCTCCCGGAGGGTTACAATCGGGTCCGGCGCGCCGCCCGCCAAGCCGATCGCGCCGCCTTTCTCGCGGTCGGCCAGGGCGGCGACCAAGCCATCGAGGTCTCGCTCCGCCGTGCGCGGCTGAGATGTGGGGACCCGCGTACGGGCCACTAGTTCCTTATATGAGCCGACTGTGTTGCTCTTGGCCACCCGCGCGATTCCTGAAATGGGCCACCTTGCGCGTAGACTCACCGCGCGGGGCACCCACGTTCCTTTCGGATAACGACCGTCGATGCTTAAAGGATGTGGCGAGGCTGTAAAGTCCCATAGGCATACGCCGGCTCGTTTGACACAAGCGGGTCCGGAGTGATATCATCGCAAACGCCCCATCATGGGTTGAATCGTTCAGGATCACCGCCTGACGGGTGTCGTGCGACGAGGGTCGGCGTTCCCCACGTGAGCGCCGCCGTCAATCGCGACTTGCAGCCTGGAGCCGTTCGCGTGGCAACACTGCACGTACTTCAAGGTCCGGATAAGGGTCGGACCTACCAGACGCCGGACGAGCCGGCGGTCATCGGCCGGTCCTCCGACCAGATCCACCTTTCCGACAACAGCGCCTCGCGCAGGCACGCGGAGATCCGCCCCGACAACGGGTCGTGGCTCCTGGTCGATCTGAACAGCTCCAACGGAACGTACCTGAACGGCCAGCGGGTCGTCAGCCCCACCGCCCTCAAACACGGCGACCAAATCCGGGTGGGCAGCACGCTGCTCGTCTTCACCGGTCAGGAACACGTCGAGGCCTTCAGCGGCTCGCACGTCATCCGCGACATGGTCGACTTCGACCTCTCCGCCTCCAAGGGCGAGTCGTCCATCCTCACCGCCGTCGACGCCTCGGAGGACAGCGTTATCCTTCAACCGCCGGAAACGGCCGACGCCGTCGTGGCCTGGAACGTCGTCTACAAGATCGCCGAGACCATCGGCAGCACCGACTCCGTCGAAGCCTTTTTCGAACGCGTGGCGGACATTCTCTACGAGCACTTGATCGTCGATCATCTGGTCCTACTGGTGGGCGACGGTGACAGCGACCAACTGGTGCCGCAGGTGGTCCGCTATCGAAGCCGCGACCGCGGAAAGCGACCGAGGATCGCCACCTCGCGCACCATCGTCAATCACGTGCTCAAGACCAAGGACGGCGTGCTCTGCGCCAACGCCCTGACCGACGATCGTTTCGGGGGGGACAACAAGCAGGACAGCATCCACCGCCTCGGCCTGCGGAGCATCATCTGCGTGCCGATCATCGCACGGGACAAGATCCACGGCGTCTTCCATCTCGATTGCTCGATGTCGCACCACACCTACACGCAAGAGCAGCTTCGATTGGCCGTGGCCATCGGCCGGCTGTCGGGGATGGCCATCGAGAACCTGCGGCTCCTCGAGTCGCGCGTGCAGACGGAGCGACTCGCGGCCGCCGGAGAGGCCGTCGCTTATCTGTCGCACCACATCCGCAACATCCTGCAGGGCATGCAGGGCGGAGCTGAAGTCGTCGAACTGGGCATCAAACGCGGCACGGTGGAAACGGTGAAGTCCGGTTGGGCCCTGGTGCGCCGCAACCTGGACCGGATTTACGTCCTGGCCTTGAACATGCTCACGTTCAGCAAGGAGCGCCAGCCGAAAGTCGAGACCGCGCAGCTTAATCGCATCGTCGAGGACGTGATCGCCCTGGTGCAAGCCCGGGCCGATGAGCACGGGGTGATGATCCTCACGGACCTGGAGGAAATGCCCGCCATCCCCCTCGACCCCGACGGCATGCACCAGGTGGCGCACAACATCGTGCTCAACGCCATCGAGGCCGCCCCGCCCGAAGGCGGTCGTGTGAACATCGCCACCCGCTACTTCCCCAAGGAAGCCCGAGCGATGCTCTCCATTGGCGACAACGGGCCGGGCATTCCCGTGGACGAGCGGGCCCGCATCTTCGACGCCTTTCATTCCTCCAAGGGACAAGGGGGCACGGGGCTGGGCCTGGCCGCGGCCAAGAAAATCGTGACCGAGCTGAACGGCACAATCGAAGTCGAAAGCACTGTCGGCGAAGGGACTGCCTTCCACGTCAAGCTCCCCGCCGTCCACGTGCGCCTGGCCGACTCCGACAAGACGCACGGCCCGGGCCCGACCTGATCGCTCCTGCCACGACGCGGCATTGTTGCGACGATCCCCGGCACGCGAACGTTGGGTTCGGTACACGAAGCGAAGGCGCGCTTGCGGCAACCTGTTAGTTACACCTTCCGCAGCGATCACGGCAGAAGCCGGTGGTCGCGGGACCGCCGGCCCCGCAGACGCCCGTGGCACAGGTACCCGGCGAGCAGTCGCTGTTCGCATCGCAGGGGATGCCAGGGTTCGGCGAAGCGGCCGAGCAGGCC